>JAESFU010000063.1_pt1 | contig 233258 bp, 184 predicted proteins | sample 9269461 | NCBI WGS metagenome assembly JAESFU01 (sample SAMN14502556, study PRJNA617107) | algae metagenome | isolation source: Stenomitos rutilans HA7619-LM2 and co-occurring heterotrophs from cave walls | place: USA: Waikapalae cave, Hawaii | collected 2009-07-28 | reverse complement strand
AAAAGGCGAAATTGCGGCCCATTGAGGGTCGGTCAGTTTGCTGAACTGTTTGGTCATCACTTTGCTGCTTGGTCGCTACAAAGTTGACACGACTCTCAATCTTTCTCAATTCCCCAACACGTTCTAATGCTGATTGGGCCATAATCACTGCACCTGTACTATAACCAGCTAAATTAAACTGTTCATTTTTTTCTAATTCATGCTGTTCTAAATCCTTTTGAATTTGATTAACTGTACTGTTAATTCGCCAATCAATACTTGATTCATCAATAATTTCTGAAACATACCCTCCCATGCCCATAGCAGTGAATTTTTCAAGCTTATAGTACGGTTTTTGGCTATATTCTCCTGTCGCCCAAAGGGCATCTCTTGGTATTCCCATGAAAGGACGTGCATGAGCATCTATGTCGACAGGGTTTCGAATGTTGCCATATGTCGAAAAAGCTTTTAGCATTTTCTTAATATATCCTGTATCATCTGGATCATGTCCAGCTCCAGCAGAAAAATAAATTCTTTTACCATCAGGATCAATTGCTATTGTTGGGCGATTTAAAACATAAGTATAAGGGCCAATACCAAAATGTTCATCCGTCAATACATCAACTCCATTCCACCGCCCAATCGCCGGATCATACAGCCGGGCTCCGTAGTCAAGCCAACCCAGTCCAGCCTGCTCCTCCTTGCCATTGTATTTGAATCGGCTGGTCATTAAACCCGGCTGACTGCTCAAGCCCGTTAGGTCTAAGCCAAAGGGGTCATAATGCTGCTCCTGAACTACCTGTGGCGCATATGAATCACTCGGCGTGGTTTCCACCGCCCGCTCTCCGCACCGGCAAGCCGCCCGTAAGTTACCCAAATGATCCTTCAAGTGGTACTCATAGCGGTAAAACTGGTTACGCGCCACCACCGTCTGGCTGCTGCCAATCGCCACACGGGTGCTGGCTAAACCCGCAGGCAAGACCCGACCCTCGGCCGTCGGAATGAACTCTAAGCTATTGTTTTGATACACCAACCCGCCCACATAATCGTAGCTCTGGGCTGGGCTGGCTCCCACTGCCGGGAAACTGGCGTTGAGTTTCTGACCACCCGCCGAGTAAGAATAGCTGATGTCGCCCCCACTCTTGTGGATGACAGTGGGCAGATTCAGATAGTTGTAGTCAATACCTGTAATGCCTTTGTTACTATCCGAAATCAGGTTGCCGCTGGCTATGCTGCCAATGTCCCTACTGGCTAGGCCTTTGGTGTAACTAACGATTGTCTATATACGCGATACAGTAACATGAATTTATCACCAACCTGTCTTGAGCCGGGCGGGGCAGGCGGGCCGCACTCCCACGGTCTGACCCAGCATCTCCACCCAACTCAAGGGTTAGTTTATCTATCCTGATTCAATAAGTCAAAGAACATATAGGAATAGCCATTGCTATCATAAAGAGATAACAAAAAATATTAGCTCATTTCCCTCAATATTTCCACCTCGGATTTTGTATAATGTCCCTAATGGATAATAACAAAAAAATTTTAATCAGTTTTTACATTTGCAATCATATAGTCAAATAATTTTCGAACAGTTAATTCTTCTATTATTTCCCTCTTTTTTTTGCGAAATAATAAGGATTTTAAATTCAATGTATTGAGTTCAGATTCCTCTAAGAAATACTTTTGAAAATTGAAATTTTCAAAAGTCACATCAAATTCTTTTTTTAGACTGAGTAGCAAATCCAACGCATCATCTCCATCGATAGTACATTCCCTACCATTATCTCTAAACCTCGTTTGAGGTTTAAAACCATTATCATAAGGATATTCTTTTTCAAGAAAAAGTATAAGGTTTTCGAGCGTCAATTCCATAATTTCATTCTTTTGTTTTATCATAAACGGCTTGTCCTACCTCTTTACCTCCATAAAATCCACTTACTCCTGCTCCAATAGTAATTACACCATGTGCAGTCCAACCCCAAGGTCCTGTTAAATCAATGCCAGTTGCTGTAAGTGCTGAACCAGCTGCCGTTGATGCAGCCCAAGCACCTGCCCATCCTCCTGCTTCTACAGTTACAGTTTCTGTTTTATTTTCGGCTGTAGCTATATTATAAATTGATAGGCCTGCACTTACTGCTACAAAACCTCTACCTATTAAAGGAACACTTCTGCCAGCGATACCTCCTAATGTTGATGCTCTTAATGGAGCACTCATACCTTTAAAAGGTAACCCTACCCTTTTAGGTAAAGTTTTAAAAAGCCATTTAGGTGTTCTCGTTTGCCCCCATCCTGTTTGCCTTAAATACTGTGAAGCAATTGACGTGCCTGATGTAGAATTAGCAGCATCCAACTTACTTCGTGTAGAAATGCTATTATTTCCTAAATAAATTAAGGCGTCCCCAGAGCCATAAATTAGGCCATTATAATCATACGATGTCTTTTTTCCATAAACAGTTGGTCCTTTTCCATCCCCATTTACCACAATACCCATTGCTTTGTCATAGGTGTAGAGCGATTTACTGTCTCGGTACTTGTCATATTCTGTACCCTTAGGGCAAGTCGGGCAAATGGCAATATTACTGTTTTCAGAAATATTGCTTGGACTTAATCCCAATAAGTCAACATAGTTTATTGGGTTGTCATAGGTGAAATGGTAGGGACTCCAAGCCTCTTGTTCATCAGTCAGCGGATCCACTTGTAACCACCTCGGCACCGCCGGGTCATACAACCGCGCCCCGTAGTCCAGCCAACCTAGTCCAGCCTGCTCCTCTTTGCCATTGTATTTGAACCGACTCGCCGTTACCCCTGGCTGCACACCCAGGTCCGGCAAATCCAACCCAAACGGGTCATAATGCTGCTCCTGAACTACCTGTGGCGCATATGAATCACTCGGTGTGGTCGCCACCGCCCGTTCTCCACACCGGCAAGCCGCCCGCAAGTTACCCAAATGATCCTTCAAATGATACTCATAACGATAAAACTGGTTACTGGCTACCACCGTCTGGCTGCTGCCAATCGCCACCGTTGTACTGGCTAAACCCGGTGGTAAAATCCTACCCTCTGCCGTCGGAATGAACTCTAACTTATTGTTGGTATACACCAGTCCCCCTATATAATCATACACTTTGGCCGGGCTGCCCGCACTGGCCGGGAAACTGGCTCGCAGTTTCTGTCCACTGGCCGAGTAAATGTAGGTTACGTCTCCACTACTCTTATGAATAGCTTTGGGCAGATTCAGGTAGTTGTAGTCAATACCCGTAATGCCCTTGCCACTGTCGGTAATCAGGTTACCATTGGCATCGTAACTATACGAGGAGGATTGAGCAAAGGCCGCAGAGCCACTGTTGTCGGTGACACCGCCCAGCCGGTTGGTGTTAGCTCCATAGCTGTAAGTCAGCGCATCACTGGCGCTCCCCATGGCACGGTTGAGCGTCTGGATATTGCCATTGGCATCATAGGACAAATTATCTAAGCTGAACACCGCTTGCCCCTGCTGGGTCAAGTTACCCGTTTTAATCCGGTTGAGGTTATCGTAAGTGAAACTGTACTGATAGGCTGGCTTCTGAGTCAGATCATAGGGGGGGGCGTAGTTGACCTGCCCATTGCGGTAATCCCACTGGCTGATATTCCCTACCCCATCATAAGCTAATTTCATGCCAAAGAAGTGCTTATCTGCCGGGGCAAAGCCTTTATTTAGGTCTGCCGGGTCGTTCATTCTGGTCAGCCAACCCCGCATCTGGTGCTGATAATCAATATTTTGAATCCCACAGCCCAGCGTCTTCTTGGTCAACTCGCCAATGCCGTTGTAGCTATGACGGGCGACGGGCTCCCAGTAGGCTCCCACACTACCCGGTTGGGCTTGCTGGTTGTCGGACACCTGCTGGCAAACGCTCTTGATGCGGCCCCCGGCCTCATAGGCCGTGCGGGTGTCAATGGTGATAGCCGTGCTGCTATTGGCCGTCGTCAGTTTGCTTTCTAAACTGCGGCCCACATAGTCCAGTTTCATAGAGGAACGGTCTACTCCCCCTTTATGGTTGTCCGATGCGGTTTGGATTACCCGTCCTAAGTTGTCATAATAGGTGCTGCTGGTCAGATAGGTGCCTGTCCCCAGAACCAGTGTTTTCGTCCCAGTGGTCATGCCCTGCTTGCTGCTTAGCTGGGGCTGATTATAGGCGTGAGCAGCATCGAATCCTTTTTCGCCGTAGCCGTAGCCATCATAAAAGGTCTGCGTCAGAATAGTGCCGCCCTGCCGCGTAGCCGTCACCCGGTTCAGCCCGTCGTAGTCAGTCGTGATGGTGGTACCGTTTGCGTCGGTGCTGGTTAGAAGCCGGTCAAGGCTGTCATAGGTCATGGTGGTGATACCCGCTCCTGGCACTTTTTTTCTCACCATACGGCCCCGCTCGTCGTAGTCATAGCCAAACAGCAGGTCACCCGCAAAAGGGTCAAAATTTGTGCCTCCACCTAAATTGGCGCTGGCTTTGGGCGGCACCACACAGCGCAGCCAGCCAAAATCGTCATAGGCGTAGAGCGTCTTTAGCCCTTCTATATCCTTACCGACCACGCGACCTTCCTTGTCTTTGTACTCAATGGTTTTGTGGCTGTTTTCATCGGTCGTTTCAGTCACATACAACTGTCCGGCTGCGTAGCCAACTACATTAATGTTATGGGTGGCAAAGTCGTAGGTCAACAGAGGCAGCTCACCAGCGGTGTTGGTGCGGTAGCTTATTCTCACGGGCGTGTTGCTGCCCGGGGCGATCTGAAGCTGTACCCGATTCAGGGGTGAGGCTTCGTACTGGATCGTCGAGAAGGCATTGCCGGTTTTATCAGGCAGGCCCGCATAATAGCCGCTGACGCTGCTTGCTGCCGAAGAGCGATAGGCCCCGTTGTTAGTGCCAACGGCATAGGGCAGGTACTGGATTGGCTGACGGCCCAGGGCATCATAGACCATGGGCTGGACCACATCGGCCACGGGCACGGCGGTGGTTTTGCCGCCAGTACCCACGCTGACTTTCTGCACGGTTCTCCCTAGTCCATCGAAGTAGGTAATGGTTTGGGCTACACTACTACCGCCCGCGTTGAAGTACACGCTTTCCTGTACGAAGTTCTGCCCTGCGCTGCCCCGGTTGCTGGCTGCAACGGGTGGGTTGTCAGTGTCTTTGACCGTGGGCAAATCACAATCCTGGCAGGTGCAGCTAAACGAATTGGGCGTAACCGTCAGCGACAGGCCTACCGTAGCCGTACATCCTCCGACAGTGGTGATGCTCACGGTATAGGCGCCACTCATGGCCGTGGTGGCATTGGGGACAGTCAGCGTTTGACTGGTAACGGTAAAGGTTTGGGGGCCGGACTGGAGGGCCCCAGTGCTGGAAGGTCCCGTCCAGGTATAACTCAGCGGCTGGGCAGTAGTCGCCGAAACCCCTGCCGTTAGCGTCAGGCTTTCGCCTTCAGAGTAAATGGCTTTGGGTGAACTGATCGTCAGGCTGGGTGCTCCCGTCAGCACGGCGCTCACCGAGGCCGTAGCCGCACAGAGGCCCTGCGTAGCCGTTACGGAATAGGTAGCCACGCCCGTGCCCGAGGTGTAAACCGTCGAAATGCCCGCAGCGGAGTTGTAGGTGGTCGATATACCGGGGCTGAGCGTCGCCGATGCAGGTAGGGCTGTCAGGCTGGTGCCCATGCCCACCGTCGTGGATAACCCACCGGAAGACAGTTCGCTCCAGTCGTACTGGATAACCCCGGCGGTGGCGCTTACCGGGCCGCTGGTGGCTACCGATAAACTCACCGGCTGACCGCACGAGAGCGACTGGGGAGTGGCCACGGCCACTAACGAGAACGAACAGGGAATGCGTGGCCCGACTGTAATGGCAACCGGCACCTGGCAGGCTAAGTCCGAACGACTCACCGTGTAGGTCGTACTCTGGGTGGGCGAGACGGTGATCGAGGGGCCGGTATAAATCTGTCCACCCGGCCGGGCTGTCCAGCTTACCACCCCCGTTTGGGTGGCCGTGTTTGCGTTAACGCCACTCACTAACCCATAGCCGTCGGCGGGGCCACCCAGTGTAGCCGACACCCCCAGCGACCCAGCCGCCAGAGCCGTGTTGTTCGTAATCGACTCAAACGCCCAGTAGGTGAGCAGACCTGGCTCCTGGCCCGTCAGTAATCGCCGGTAATCGCGGGTGACCTCGGCGGTCGTCCGGGCCGTATTCCACAATCGCACTTCATCCACCGCCCCATGATAGCGGCCATACTCACCCCAGGGCACACCCGTCAGGTAATTGGACGGATACATGATTTTCCCCTGAGGTGGAACCACATTACTGGCTTTCACCACCCCGTTGATCAACAGACTGGCCACATTATTGGTAAACACAACGGCCACGTGGGTCCAGTCAGTAATGGAGGTTCGGTAATCCAGAATCTGTTGGAGGTAGTAGGCCGTATGCCCCACCAACCGAATGCCATCGGTGCCAGCCGCAATACCCAGCCCGGCATAGGTGTCGGAGTAGACACTGCCATTATAATGCGGATAGAGCACATACCGTTCGTTGAAATTGTTGCCCGATAGCGGCAATTCGGGTTTAACCCATCCTTCCCAGGTAAAGGTAGCCGTTAAGTTCTGCGGTTGCGCCGATGGCGAAAACTGTAGTCCCTGATTGGTCCAGAGCGCCTGCCCACTGTTGAAGGGAGCACCCTCCACCCAGAGCGACACCGGAACCCCTGGCGTAATGCTGTAGGAGGAGGCAAAAGCCGTGAGCGCGTCGATGCGTATCGGGTAGCTCACCAGACCACACACGGCGGTCGGGTTAACCACGTCCTGGCTCGCCCCCCGCACCCACAGCCGGTACGTGTCGGCGGGCAATTGGCTCAGTACGGCACTATTGCTGGTCCAGCCACTCACCACCGAGTAGGAACCCGGTGCCAGTTGCCGTTCTAATTGGTATTGCACCACTAACGCATTGGGCTGACTTAGGGTGGTACTGACCAGGATACTGCCTGTTGCGGCCGTCAGGCTGCTGGTACAGATCGCCTGTGGTTGCCCCACCGTCAGTGATCCAATATCAGTCAGACTTATCGAAGCCGGTGTACTACTGCAACCAGCCGATTGTTCGCAGAGGGCAGTAAACGTCTGACTGCCCGTGAGCGCGGGTATCTGTAGCGTTGGCCCTGTAGCCCCGGTTGACCAGTGGACCGTACCCGTGGCACAACCCGCCGTTAGGCTCACTGGTGCACCGGAACAGACTTGAGTAGCAGAAGCCGTTAGCGTAGGAGCCGCCGGTATCCCAACGACGGTGAGGGGCGTAGCACTCGGCTCGCCGTCAATAGCGGGCAGGGTGCTGATGACCCGAACCCGATAGCCGCTTCCCGGTAAAACGGAGGCCGGTACTGTAGCGCTAAGGGGGCTACTCGTTCCACTACCCATCAGCAGGGGCGCAGTAAAGTTGCCATTCGCATCCGATAGCTGGGCCTGAAATACATTCGCGGGTCCAAACACGCCTGTTGTCGAGAACGGCACACCCAGCACCGAACCGATGCATACCGTTACTGGAACAAGGGGCTGGGTCTGAATGACGGGTCCATCAACGGAGATTATCACCGTCGCTGAGCGATTACACCCACTGGCAAAATGAGCAACCACCGCATAGGACCCGGCAAAGCTGGCACTGGCTGCCAGCCGAACAAGCTGTGCGCCCGTGCTGGTATAACCAGCGGGTCCATACCAGGTGTAGCTTAGCGCCCCTGCTGCGCTGGCCGTCAGGGACATGGTCTGGCCTGTCGAATAGCTGAGCGTTCCACTAACGATGGGGCCGGGGGCCACCCGCACCTCAATTCGATTCGAGTAATCACTTTTTGCGCTGTCGAGCTGGCAAATGGCCCAATACTCCGTCGTGGTAGACGGGCTAAAGATAACCCGCGATCCGGTCAATCCATTCGACCACCGAACTGTCGCCCCTGGATCGCAGGCACTGGCCGTTAAGGTGAGCGATTGGCCGCTACAGATAAACGTAGCTGAGGGCGAAATGATCGGCGCGGCCAGCGTCATGTAGCGAACCGTAAAAGCGGTCGTATCCGACACGCACCCTAAGGGATTCACGCAGCGGGCACCAAAGGTCGTTGTCTGGTTGACGGTTGCGACAAGGGTTGATCCGGTGGCTGTACCCGAGGTCCATGTCCATTGTGTAACATCAGAACAACCAATAGCCGACAGCGTAACAGATTGAGCGGAGGAGATGACATAAGGGTTGGCGGTCACGGAAGTGGGCCGGGTGACGGGTATCACCGTCACCGTTACGGATGCCGGAGCACTCATAAGGCCGTCCTTTTCACATACTGCCGTAAAGTTGGTGGTCTGTGTCAGCGCAGGAGTTATCCAGGAGGTCCCTGTGGAGCCGCCTTCCCAAATCACCGTACCAGCACAATTGCTGGCCACCAGCGTAGCCGTTTGTTCGGCGCATATCGTTACACTGGTGAGTTGGGGCGGATTCACTACGCCACAATTCACAGTCAGTTGAACAATGGCGGTTCGGTTTGGGCAACCGTCTTTGCCGAGGGTCAGTGTGTAGGTGTAATTGCCCGCTGCCGGTGGTGCTGTAATGGGGTTAATGGCGCTGCTCCCCGAGATGCCGTTACCCGACCAGGCGTAAGTAACTCCCGCGCAGTCGGTTCCTGAGCAGTTGCCTGTCAGCGTTACGCCCGCGCTGCAGGAAGCCGAGGAGACATCGCTGCTGGCAGAAGCCGTAAAATCACAGCCGGGGGGCGGAGGGCAACCGTCAGCGACGACCACGCTGGCCTGTGTGTAGTCGCAGTCTTGTCCACTGCTACCAGCACAGTAAGCCGTGTAAGCACCCGTTACACTCACCGTGCGCGAGACTTGGGTATTGCCGTCGGCCCAGTGGACATTGCCCGTACAGCCTACTACCATCAGGGAAACTAAGCTCTCACACAGGGTCGTACTGGAAGCCTGAATATTGATAGGCGGAGCCGTGTTGTCGACATTGACCCACTGCTGGGTGATGCCCGGACAGGTGGTGCTGGTCTGCTTTTGCTGAAGTTGATTGCCCACACACTGGTACTCATTCGTATTGGTCCAGACAGGGCTACAGGTGGGGCAGTTCACCTGAACCGACACGCTGGCCTGAGAGGTGTTGCTGCACCCGCCTTTACTGAGGGTCAGTATGTAGATGTCCTGGCCCGCCGTCATCGAGGTGGTAGCCGACGTGGTGGGCATCGTACTATCTGACATTCCGTTACCCGACCAACTGTAGCTGACACCCCCGCAATCAGGGCCAGCGCATCCCCCCATTAGGGTGATTTCACTGGAACAACTCGCTGAGACCGGGTTGGCCGTAGCCGTCGCGGTAAAGTCACAGCCCGCTGGCGGAGGACAACCGTCGGTGATGATGGCGCTGGCCGAGGTGTAATCACAAGTCTGTCCACTTCTGCCTTCGCAATAGGCCGTGTAATTACCTATTACGCCCACCGAGCGGGTATCCCCAGTCGGGCCATCGGCCCAGCGCACATTGCCTGTGCAACCCGTCACCGTCAGGGTGACGTTGTTATCGCACAGGGTGGTGCTGGAAGGGGTAACCGTAATAGATGGGGCCGTGCTGCTCACATTGACCCATTGCTCAGTCAGGCCCGGACAAGTCGTACTGGTCTGTTTCCGATGCAACTGACCTTGTTCATTACAGCGGTATTCGTTAGTATCGGTCCAGATGGGGCTACAACTTGTACAGCTAACCTGAATCAACGCGGTTGCCTGGCTGGTGTTGGTACAACCCGCTTTGCTTAACGTGAGTATATACGTGTAGTTGCCCGAAGAGTCTGGCAGGGTAATAGCGTTTGTGATTCCACTACCTGATATGCCATTGCCCGACCAACTATAGTTAACTCCACTACAGTCGGCACCTGAACAGCCCCCTGTCAGCGTAGCGCCTGCCCGGCAGGAAGCCGAGGTTACATCGCTGCTGGCGCTGGCCGTAAAGTCGCAGCCCGATGGGGGCGAACACCCATCACTAATGGTGACGCTGGCCGAGCTGTAGTCACAAGCCTGCCCACTGCTGCCCTCGCAGTACGCGATATAGGTGCCCGGTGCATTCACCGTCAGTGAGTGGTGTTCAGGTATATCCCGTCGGGCTGCACCCCGACCCCTTGCGGTCGCGCCCCCTACCGGAAGCGAATTTGTCGTGCTACTCCCATTGCCCCAATGAACATTCCCTACACAGCCCTCCACCGTCAGCGTGACCGTGTTATCACACAGAGTCGTGCTGGAGGGAGTAATGCTGATGGATGGAGCCGTGCTGTTGACATTGACCCATTGCTCAGTAACGCCCGGGCAGGTCGTGCTGGTCTGTTTTTGCTGAAGCTGGCCATTCTCGCTACAACGGTACTCGTCCGTATCAGTCCAAAGGGGCGTACACTCACAACTAACAAAAAGTTGAGCCGTGCCCGTTTGATCCGGGCAACCCGCTTTGCTCAACGTGAGCGTGTAGGAATAACTGCCCGCTGCGGTGGGGGGGGGGCGTTAATAGCCAGCGGCAGGCTGGTTTGCCCACCCACATCCTGCCCGGCCCAACTCGCCGTCACACTCCCGCAATCGCCCCCCTGACAGCCGCCGAAGCTGATGGGAGCACCGCAACTGGCCACCATGTCGTTGCTCAGACCCGTAATTGCAAATGAGCAGGTAGCTGAGGGGCAGGGAAAACTAATGAGATCATCTCGCCAGCAGGTCTCTTCGCCCGGTGCCTGAATGCCTACCTGGTAGATGCTGTTATCAGGTAGTCCTGAAAAAGTGGTAGCTGGCTGGCTGGAGTTAACTGTGTAATGGTCATACGCCTGACCGTTGCGTCGTACATACACGGTACTACCACTATTAAAGCTAACGATAGTGAGACTTCGATCATCGCAATTACGGTTAAGTTGAGTAATAGACGCATTCGGTGAGGGGCACGCCTGCGTGTGTGTGACGCTACAGGTGGCCGTTACCGTTACGGCGAACGATGCGGCATCAGCGCACCCCGCTTTACTAACGCTTAGGTTATACGTATAGGCGCCGTCACTGGTTGGTGTGACGGTGACGGATTCGGACGATTCCCCCTCGGCATTAAGACCCGGTCCTGACCATTTGTATTGAAGACCGTCACAATTCCCGCTACAAAACCCCTGTAGAAAAACCGATGTATTACAGGTTACATTCTGATTGGCTGGCCCCGTGTAGGTAAAGGTACAGGGATCAGTGACAACAGGGGGGCACGTCTGAATCTCGGTAATAGACAGTGGGTAATCACTCGGTATCGGGTTATCAGGACATTCGGCCGTTGCACACTCCACGGAATAAGCGCCCCCCTCCATAACAAGCAGCGTCTGCGTGGTATTCGGCACGGCCATGGCCGTGCCATTACGATACCAGGTAATTGATCCCACACACCCGTCGGCGTATAAACTGGCCGAACCCGGAACGCACGAGCAGCCATTGGTACAAATTGTGGTCGATCCCTGAGTGGTAACATTGACAAAGCTCGCAGTCTCGCAGCCACCCCCACTCAAGGTCGTTATTGATACTTTCTTGGGGAGACTCGGCTTTTTGCCTGGTTGATTTGGTTGTTGGACAGGATTTTCAAGCGGAGGAATCTCATAGGGGATTTTTATATAGCAGGCTGTATTTTCTACCTGTCGGATAAAAATGTAGCCATTGGTGCGCTTGGTCTTCAGGACATTATGCTTGCGGAACGACAGACTGTCGATACTGTATTCGTAGTCGCTCAGATTACCCTTGATGACCACCACCGTAAGGGAGGTAACACCCGATACGGGTTGGCTAATGCTTAGCTTAACCGTTTTCTGTTTAATCGAACAGACCGAGTCGGGAACGGCTGTCTGCCGGGCCTGGACCTGATTAGTAACGAAAGCATCGGCTACATGTAGCACAATGGTCTGCTTTTTCTCGAATAAACTCTCGGGCGTACCATCCTTAGGACCCCTCAGCAAAGTAAACAAGGCACTTTTAAGCGGCTGGGCCAAATGGCCGTGAATCGTATAGCGGACAACCTCGCCGGGGCGACCCGCCAGGTCAGCGCCAATGTAGTCATGATACGTGCCCCCAGTCTGCTCGAAACCAGCCGGCATTAGCACCTTTATGCTAAATGCTTTTTGCTGCTCGAAGAAGAACATCGATTGGGGCGAAATGTCTAAGAGCTGGGCGGTAACGGTAATCTCAACCTCTTCGCCAACCCGCACATTGGTTTTGCTGGCATGCATGGTAAACCGGATCGGATCAGGGCTGGCCGGATGTTTCATCATAGCTCCGCGCGGTGAAACGGTTAAGGGACGTTTCACCGCGCGGCCTGGCATACCAGGCCCATTAGTCAACCCCGAGCGGGACATCCGAATTCTGGATGGAACAGACTTGCCTGGCTCGTCGTCGGTTGAGATAGCCAGCGTCAATCGCACCAGCACCAGGAAACTAAACAGCACGAACAGTCGGTAAACTTGCGTCATAGAATACGGAATAAATTATCAGCTCCGCTTGCCAGCCAGCCTTCAGCGGGTGATGATAAACAATTGAAGCCCCTGGCCAAGCAAGGTGGGCTAAGGGATAGACATAGCGATTCGTTTGCCTGATCTATTAAACAAGCACGGGAAAAACCCGTGTCGCAAAACACGGCCTGAGTCGCGGCCTTAACCCGTTATTTCAGGGGGTGTGGATCAGTCACGCCTGGCTACAGGCTTGTGCCTAATTTTTTTGAGTTCCCGGCTATAAGCAGACGGTAAACGACTCTACCCAGATGTAGGAGCGTGACAAGACAAATGGGATGCCAACGATACAGTAACGAGTAATTGGTAAGCTATAATTATAGTATTTCAGTTATACTGATGATATATAATCTTTAGATAGATAGGCTTTTACTTACCTAATAGTCAGTTATTTAAGATTGATCGATAGGGATCTCGTTACAAAGAATAAGCAAGCGGAAATAAAATAATATACATTTTCCTATAGACTAACTCCTTATAAGTCAGAGGTAGTTTGTTGGGGAGCCAGTCAGTGTTCTCAAAAATGATACCAATTGATACTATGATAATACGATAGTTTAGGTATGCAATAGAGCTGAAGTTGACAGAGTGGCTTATCGCTGGAGTATACGTTTTGGATAATATTGATGGGCTATTTGGGTTTATCAGCCTACAACAGAGTCGCGACTAAAATGGTGGTCCAACTCAGCCTTGGATGTAGAAACGACCGGAGCATGATGAAATGGTAGCAGTCGCTTTGTCTGTTTTTCAACCAAAGCCTGATTGGGTGAATAAATAAGCTATTTTTCTATAGTAGGACTTACGCAAAAGTGGTAAATTGAATCAAAAATAGCTTGAAGGTCACCGCACAACTTTACGGACAGTTTCTGCTCAGCAGCCAGATTAACTATAGGGCTACCTATCTGGCGGACCACTTTGAGGGCATCACCCACGACAACGTGCAGTACTTTCTCAAAGTTACCCGAGTAGCGCCCCGTCAAATCTGGCAACAAGTTCGTCATCAAATCCAACTGGATGAGCATGGCTACATCCTCTTTGACGATACGGTACTCAACAAAGAGCATAGCCATAAAATCGAGTTGGTGCGCCGACACTACAGCGGTAATGCCCATGGTATTATCAAAGGTATTGGCGTGGTCAACTGTGTCTACTTTAACCCAACAACCAATCAATTCTGGCTTATTGATTATCGGATCTTTAATCCCGATGAGGATGCTAAAAGTAAGCTCGATCATGTGCTGGATATGCTTACCCAACTGGCACCCCGTCAGATCAGCTATCGAACCGTCTTGATGGATAGTTGGTATGCAGTGACCGACCTCTTTAAGTGGCTGATGGCCCATGACAAACTCTTTTACTGTCCCATCAAGAGTAACCGCAAAGTCGATGACTCGGGCGGCAACGAGCCTTATCAGCCTGTGAGCTACCTGAGTTGGTCGGCTCAAGAAGTGCAACAGGGCAAGTTGGTCAAAGTGCATAAAATGCCCCAAGCGACGTATCTCAAACTGTTCCGCGTACTGGTGTCTACCCACCGGACGGACTATATCGTTACTAATGATGTAGCTCAGACTGAGACAAGTGCCGCTGAAGCCCAAAGCGGTATTCGTTGGACAGTTGAGCAGTTTCATCGCGAAGACAAGCAGATCACGGGTCTGGAATGCTGCCAATGTCGACTAGCTCGTAGCCAGCGTAATCACATTGGCTTGGCGGCTTTGACCTGGCTACGTTTTAAGCAAGTGGCTTATAAAACCAAACGAACCGTTTATCAACTCAAGCAGGGCTTATTGGATGACTATCTTCGCCAAGAACTGGTCAAACCTTCACTAGCTTTTGCGTAAGTCCTATAATTATCAATCCATTCTGAATTTGAAAATAAGAAAAATATTTACTCAATGCAGTTGTAAAATCAATTAACTATTAAATGAGGTGTTAGATCAATCTAAAGAGGAAAAGTGTCGCCCTAAGTATCGTAATGTCGAATTTACTACCGGAGAGTCTAATTTACTATCGTAACTGACATCACGACCATTCAGCCCGCTTTTTTTACCATTGATACCGAAATATTGATAAAAAATAACAGGTACCTTGCATCGCATAGTACCTTATGCTACCTTTGATGCATGGAAATCACGAAACCAGATTATACTAATGAACATTGAAAACGCTCAGGTGCAAATGCGGAAGGGCATTCTGGAGTTCTGCATATTGCACATCATATCGCGGGGCGAGGTTTATGCCTCCGATATGCTCGACGAGCTGACCTCCGCCCGAATCATGGTTGTGGAAGGGACCCTGTACCCGCTGCTAACCCGATTGAAAAATGCCGGTCTGCTCGATTACAAATGGGTAGAATCAACCTCTGGCCCGCCACGCAAATACTACATCCTGACCGAGTTAGGGCGTAACTCCTTAGAGTCCCTGAACGAAACCTGGCAGGAATTGGCTGAGTCGGTCAGCGCCATCATCGGCAAGACGGACAAATACGAGAAATCGGCCAACGGCGCAACGCCTATATCTTCCTACGCTGACCCAACCACACCTCCAACCAACGCTTAACCTACTCGTTTTGCCAAACCGAAATGTCGGACCATCATGAAAAAGACAATAAGCATAAATATCAGTGGTGTCATCTTCCATATTGAAGAGGATGGCTACGACAAACTGAAAAACTACCTGACCACCGTCCAGCAGTACTTTTCAACCTACGAGGATAGTCAGGAGATTGTAACGGACATTGAAAACCGCATTGCCGAAAAGCTGCTGGCAAAGCTGAAAGCGGCTGACAAACAGGCGGTTTCGCTGGAAGATGTAAACGAACTAACAGCCGCCATGGGCACCGTTGCCGATTTTGAAGCCGTTGAGGAAGAAGAAGTGCTGGTAACCAGTGGAGGCCGCAATTCGGCGCAGGGTGCCGGTGGCCCCTCCTCACAACAGGGGGCAAAAGGTAATCCAACCGGAAACCCATCGGCAGCCTATGCGTCGCAGTCCACCGGCACTTACGCAGGCCCCCGCCGATTGGTGCGCGACCTGCGCCGGAAAACGTTAGGGGGTGTATGCGCCGGGCTGGCTCATTACTTCAACATGGACGTGGTGTGGGTGCGGCTGATTTTCTTAGTGCTGTTCTTAGCGTCAACGCCAGTTGGTCAGGAATTTGGCGCAGGCGTGTCGGGCTTTACCTTCATTATCTACATCGCTATGTGGATTGCCCTGCCGGGCGTAACGACGATTGAAGACGATAAAACCGTAAAAAAGTTTTTTCGTAACCCCGAAGACAAAGTATTAGGCGGGGTTGCGTCGGGTATAGCGGCTTACTTTGGCGTCGATACAGGCATTATTCGACTCTTGTTTGTGCTGGGGATTGTATTCTTTGGGGTTGGTTTTCTGCTCTACCTCGTGTTGTGGATAATTGCACCACAGGCTAATACGCTCACCGAGAAGATGGAGATGCAGGGTCAGCCTATTACACTCTCGAACATTGAGCACAGCATTAAGCAGAATCTGAATATCAACGAAACACCGAATAATGAAAGCACGCTAACACGCATTCTGTTGTTCCCGTTCCGGGCTATTGCTACCATCATTGGCGGTTTGGGCAGCGCATTGGGACCATTTCTAAATGGTGTTGTGGCTGTAATTCGGGTGTTTGCGGGCATATTAATGCTGGTCGTGGCGTTTTCATTAGGCATTGCCTGCTTAGCTATTTTTGGCGCTGCCATTGGTCTTGAGTCGGGTGCTCAGTTCGGCGATCTACCCGTGCAGATGATTCGTCAGGATATATCACTGCCTATGGTGCTATCGGCTTTGGCGGTCGGGCTGATCCCTGCCTTCGGACTGGCTGTTTTGGGTATTATGCTCATTACGACCCGCCCCGTCATCAGCAGCCGGACGGCCCTCACAGCAGGTGGTGTATGGCTCGTCAGTCTGGTTATTTTCGGGGGAACCATCAGCCCGTTGATTTCCAGCTTTCAGCGCCGGGGAACAGTTGAGGAAACAAAGGTGCTGAATGTGCCAGCGGCTATTCCGACCTTTGCCATGAATGAGGTAGAAAACGACGACAACTGGCGCCCATCTATCGAATTGAAAGGCTACGACGGCACCACGCTGAACTTAGTGCAACAATTCCGGGCGCAGGGAAGAACCCGTGCGGAAGCGCAGGCCAACGCCCGCCAGATCAAGTATGCTTACTCGGTGAAAGACTCCACCGTTCGGTTTGACGAGACCCTGGAACTACTGCCCAAAGCACGGTTTCGGGCGCAGGATTTGGACATGGACCTGATGATTCCTTACGAAAAACCGTTCCGCATGACCCGCGATTTCGCCCGATTTATTCGCAATGAATTTGGCGAAAAAGAACTGGATCGGATGGCCTCCAGCGTCTGGAAATTCACGAAAGAGGGTGGACTGACATGCATTAACTATCCCCGCGAAAAAGACCGCGATTACAGCGACGAAGATGATGACGTAACCGACCTGACCGATGATGTGCAGAACGCTGTAGCCAGCGAACTGGGCGACGACTTCGACCGCATCGGCGACCATACCCGGCAGTTTAACGTCAGTCAGTTCTCGAAAGTCGATGTGGGCGGTGCGTTTGTGGTACGTTTCCGCAAAGGAGACACCTACAAAGTGGTGGCCGATGGTCGCGAGAAAGATTTGGAGGATATAAACGTAAAAGTGAATGGCAACACACTCAATGTATCCATCGACCACAACGGCTTATTCGATTGGAGTAACCGCAAACGCATTGGCCTGACTATCACGGTACCAACGGCCATCAACGAACTCAAGTTAACCGGAGCGTCAAAGGCCAGCCTGGCCGGTTTCGAGCGGTACGACGACCTGAACATCGACATGAGCGGAGCCTGTCGGACGGTATTCGATGGCGACGTAAATAAGCTGAACATTGAATTGTCGGGTGCTTCAAACATGTTGCTTCGGGGCCATGCCAACCAGCTTGACGCCGATTTGGCTGGAGCCAGCAAACTTGAGGCAACGGGCATGAACGTTGATAAAGCCTCGGTCGATGCGGGCGGAGCCAGCCATGCTACCTTTGGCCATGTTGGCTCGCTTGATTCCGAAACCTCTGGAGCCAGCAAGGTAACACGGCAGTAGTTAAGTGAAAAATGAAGAGTGTAGAGTGAAGAATAAGCTGACGCAACCTATTCTTCACTCTACACTCTTCATTTTTCACTTTTTTCGCCCCGCTTCCTCTTCCACCTTTTCCTCAGCTATGGCGGCTTCTTTTTCTAATTGTTTGTTTTCCCGTTCAAACACATGGATTAGCACAATGAAGTAGGAGAGGAGCAGCGGCCCAACAACTAAGCCCAGAATGCCGAAAATCGGTACGCCCAGCACAATACCGGCTAATGTTACGAGCGGGTGAATGTCGCCCATGCGTTTGGCCAGCATAATTCGCAGCAGGTTGTCGATGTTAATAATGACGACAACTCCTACCACCAGAATTCCGATTCCCTGCCCTATATTACCCTGTGAGAGTTGAATGAGTCCGGCAGGTCCCCAGACCAGCGGTGTTCCCAGCACCGGAATGAATGCCATAAAAAAGGCCACCGTACCCCAGAACGGTGCATCCGGTACACCAAAAATCCAGAGCGTTGCGCCCGTCAGAACTCCCTGCACGAAGCAAACCAGCAACTGACCCAGCACGTTGGCATTTACGTTGTTTTTCAGCGATTCGCCGAGTTCTTTCTGGGTGTCGCGCTTGAAAGGAAGGTACTTTTGCAGCCCTTTCTGAAAACCTTCCTGCTGAACGAACATATAATACATCGTAAAAAACATCAGGCCCAGAATAACGATAAAATCCAGCGCTCCACCGGCCAGCGAAGGCAACAGCCGACTGGCATAGGAACCGCCCTGCTGGAGTATGGCCTGAATGTTTTTCTGACTGGTAATCTTGTAGCCTGTTAACTCTTCGGCTTTCCTGACTAAATTCAGAATATCCTCCGTATGCTGTGAATAGTACTGAATCCGGTCGATAAGTAACAGGCTCAGCGTCAGGAATGGCAGAATAATAACTACTACGGAGAAGATAATGAGGAGTGAGGTTACCAGCGAGCGGTTCCAGCCGCGTTTAATGGCGAGCGCCGTAAACCACGGACGGAATACGACATACAAAATGCCTGCGCCCAGAAAGGCCGATATATAGCCACTTAAGCCGAAAACGATGAAGCCCGCGATAATGAGCAGGCTGGTAATAAGCAATATTCGCTGTTGCTGGGGCGTATAAATAGTGGTCATAAAAACTATGCTACCCAGTCAAGGGAAGGTGTTAGATTAAAAACAGATCAAGTGAGGGGAATTGTTTACAAATTGTCTGAAATGGTTAGGATTATGACCTCGCATTTTGTCATTCCGACCGCTCCGGCGGCCCGGCGGGACGCGGAGTGGAAGGAGGAATGACAAAATGCGTGCACAAGTCAACATTCTGTCGCGCTCAGTGCCAGACCCGCTTCGGAGGTTTCCTTGTATTTGGTGGACATGTCGCGCCCAGTGGCTTTCATGACTTTGATAACTGAATCGAGCGAAATTTTCTGGAACGAAGCCGCACCGGATGTCGCCAGCAGAAAGGCATTATACGCTTTTACGGCCCCCATTGCGTTCCGTTCAATGCAGGGAATTTGTACATAACCGCCAATGGGGTCGCAGGTCATGCCGAGGTGGTGTTCAATGCCAATTTCGGCGGCTGCTTCAATGGCATCGATGTCGGGCTTAGACTGAGCGCAACGAGTCAGAAAGGCTGCGCCCATAGCCGAAGCCGTACCAATTTCGCCCATGCACCCCATTTCAGCCCCCGAAATACTGGCATTTTGCTTCACCAGAAATCCAATCACTGCAGCCGCCAGCATACCCGAACGGAGCGTAGCCCGGTCGTAATGAAAATGATGTTTGGCTAAATACGTCAGCCCCGGAATCACCCCCGACGCGCCCGACGTGGGAGCCGTTACAACAATCCCTCCGGCAGCGTTCTCTTCGGAAGCGGCTAAGCAATAGGCGTTTAAGAAAATCAGGAAACTGTCAGACGACTGGCTCATGCCTTTGGCCTGCTGAAACAGAATCGGCGCTTTCCGGGCGAGTCGGATGCTACCCGGCAACACGCCCTTATGCTTTAACCCCCGCCGAACGGCCTTGTGCATGAAGTCCAGAATCTGATCGAGTCGCTGGTTGACTTCGGTGCGGCTGCGACCGGTCAACGCCATTTCGTTTGCCATCAGTAACTCATCGAGCGTCAGGTTATTCTGCCGAAGCTGCTCTTTCAACTCTGTCATGGTGCCATAAGGATACGGCACCGATTGGTTGCTGACGCCAGTCTCGGGTTCACCTTTTCGGATGATAAACCCGCCCCCAATGGAGTAATATTCTTCTTCGGCCAGTGTTTCATCGACCGCTGTTAATTTCAACACCATGGTGTTAGCATAAGGCGAGTCGTAGCGTTTTCGCTCGAAATGAATATGCTCCGGCCCAATAGAAAGGACTCGGTCGCCGACTGGAACGGGGTACTGAATGGTTGGATCACGCAATAGTTTCAGCAACGCATCCGGGTCAGTGGTTTCAGGTTGCCAGCCCAGCAGCCCGGCCACAATGGCGCGGTCGGTGCCGTGCCCTTTACCCGTTGCACTTAGTGACCCGTAAAGATGAATCTGGATGGTGTTGGCCTGCTGCTGCACCTTCGCAGGGAGTTTCGCCAGACGCTCCCGGAAATCAAAGGCGGCTTTCATCGGGCCAATCGTGTGCGAACTCGACGGCCCCGGCCCGACTTTAAACAGGTCGAAAACGGAGGTGGTTATGGGTGAGGTTGTCATGTTGATGAGAAAATAAGTATCACCTATCCAAATCCCGAATCTGGGCCAGATATTCTGTTGGCAGCAGCACGCGCTGCACAACAGCCCGAAGCCTGAGTGCGTTCAACAGTTTGTATAGGCCAATTGAATACCCCAATAAAGGTTTTTCGGGTAGGTCCAGCAACCGACTCACCTGTTCAGGAACCAGCACGGCCTGCGCCTGCCGGAGCAAATCATACCGCCAGTTGCCTAACTGTTCGAGGTAGCGCCGAAACAATTTATCGGTAAACTCACTGCGAACCAAATCGCGGTTGAGATGCGCTTGCCGGTCAATCTGCCAGTCGGCGTATGTATTGGGTAAATTAGGAACGTGCATACCTGCGCCCACCTCCCGAAACGTATGAAACAGTTCTTCGCACTCGGCGTTAGTGAGGGGGCGATGCAGGGTTTCGTAGGCCCGCTGAGAATAATCGATGAGCATATAGAGCACATCGCGGTAGGCCCAGTCAGGAATGGAATAACCCCGTTTCTGCTCAACGCCCTCGTGAATAGCGCCCATGCGGGCAATGGTCTGCCGGGCTTTATCGTCGGGTAAAAAAACAATCTCCTGTGCGTAGCGAACGGTCGAAAATAATCGCCCGATGGGATCGGCGGGGAGTTTGCCGGTGAAAAACAACCAGTCAACCGCGCGATTGAGCGCGAACTCAGCCGCCGACCCGGCAAAAACCAGCAGAATAACGTCGGCATCGCCCCAAATCCGACGAACAATAGAACCAGATTGAACGAAGTAGGTCATTAATAGTCGATAGTCATTGGCAGTTAGTAGTCGTCAGTCGAGAGTCAATAGTCGAGAGTGGCTGACGCAGGCTCGTTTTTGCGTCAGCCACTCTCGACTATTGACTCTCGACTGACGACTACTGACTTACATCGCTATTACAACGAATTCGACCCGTCGGTTCTTTCGTTTGTTGAATTCCGAATCATTGGGCGCGGCAGGGCGCGTACCGCCATAGCCATTGTGATGCAGGCGGTTTTCGGATATGCCGTTGCGGACAAGGTAGTTGGTGATGATCTTTGCCCGATTTTCCGAAAGCGCATGGTTAAGTCGTCGGTCGCCCACGTTGTCGGTATGCCCGGCAATTTCAATGACCAACTTTGGTATGGTGGCTAATGTTTTCACCAGTTTATCTAACTGCGGGTACGACTCCGGGCGCAGCACATAACTGCTTTGGTCGAAGTACACATTGTCTAATCGAAAACGCTGGTTAACCTGCAAATCCCGAAAAACGCTGTCTGCCTTTTCTTCTTTTTCGAGCCGGACAACATAGCCATAGTCGGTACAGGTATCGCACGAAACCACCATAACTTCTTCGACTTCATAATAACCCGGTGCGCTGGCAATCACAGTCAACGTATCGGTGCGGGTCAGCGTAAAGGTGAAAGGTGTATTAGGCTGACTCTTTCCGGCATATTTCTGCTTGGCCAATTGGGTTTCAATGCTAAAGGTGGCTGGTAGCTCCGCCGATGTTTTATCATCAACGGCACTAATCGTAAAAAGCGTTTTCTGCGTTTTTACCAATTGCTGACCATGCAGAAGCGGTAAAGCAGTCAGGCTGAGCAGGAAGAGGAGAGTAGCACGTATCATGGCAATCAGGAGGTTATGCCTGTTGCCGTACAAAAAAAATGCCGGATTTGCCGTTAAGGCTGATGGGTCGCTAAAGTCGTGGGTAACCCGTCGAGACTTTTCAGGTTATTGGCTTCCATATAGTCGAGGAGGCCATCTTTGCCTTTCTTCTCAGCCCAGTCGAAATGGATGTCCCGTTCGCCAACATACTCGAATAATGGTACACCAAATCCGCAGGAGGTTTGCACCAGGTCAATATCGGCCACAATCAGTTGTCGGGTACTCGGATAAATCGTGAAGTAGGGGGCGTATTCGGCCCATTCGTCGGTGTCGGGCAAAACGGTAAACCCTTTGCCATACAATCGGAGAATATTGGGCGCACCCTCAAACGAACAGAACATTAGCGTAATCCGCCCATTCTCAAGGGTATGCGCCGATGTTTCGTAGCCGCTGCTGATTAAATCCATGTAGGCTATTCTACTGTCAGACAACACCCGAAAACAGTCTAACCCTTTGGGCGAAAGATTAACGTGCCCATCAGCACTCAGGGGCGCAGTGGCAACGAAAAAGATATGCTGCCTCTGAATAAACTCTCTGTGAGCCGGTTTAATGGAATCGTGGAATTTGCCCATGCTGTTTCAATTAAATTTCACGCACACTTACCATACCCCCCACCGATTGGAGTCGCTGAATCAGAAGGCCTTTGGTGCGTGACTCTTCCCACATTTGAATGGTCAGCAGGCCGTTTGCCTTAATGCCGTCGGCCTCGAAATTCAGAGCGCGAATGGTGCAGGAACCGTCCTGCGGGATCACAGCCGCAATATCGCTCACAAAGTTGATCCGGTCGAAACCCGCCAGTTGGTACGTGACGTGCGCGACGAGTCCGGTAAATTCAGCAGGGGCAGTTGATGACAGCATAGCAGTGATCCCGTTGGTGAATAGACAAAGGTGATTACCGGGTTTTGCTTTTCCAAGTAAACGGTATGAAAATGATTGCCAGTAGGTTAGATAATCGTCTATCGGAAAATGGAATAATAAAAAGCCAGCTTGTTTCCAGGCTGGCTTTTTGTTAATTAATCTTCAGGACGGCCATAAAGGCCTCCTGCGGAATTTCAACATTACCTACCTGCCGCATCCGTTTCTTCCCTTTTTTCTGCTTTTCCAGGAGTTTGCGTTTCCGGGAAATATCACCGCCGTAACATTTGGCTAAAACATCCTTACGTAGCGCGCTTAAGGTTTCGCGGGCAATAATTTTCTGGCCAATAGCCGCCTGAATCGCGATTTCAAACTGTTGCCGGGGAATTAACTCGCGAAGCTTTTCACACAGTTTCTTACCCCACTCGTAAGACTTCGAGCGGTGAACAATGGCCGAGAGCGCATCGACTTTATCTCCATTGAGCATCACGTCGAGCTTTACCATGTCCGATTCGCGGTTGTCTATAAACTCATAATCGAGGGAGGCATACCCGCGCGAAATGGTTTTGAGTTTATCAAAAAAGTCGAACACAACTTCAGCCAATGGCATCTCAAATTGCAGTTCAACGCGCTCGGCGGTCAGGTACACCTGGTTTTTGAGTAAACTACGCTTATCCATACAGAGGCTCATAATACCACCGACATACTCAGCCTTTGTAATAATCTGGGCGCGGATAAAAGGTTCCTCAATATAGTCGATCAGGTTCGGTTCGGGCATTTCGGCGGGGGCCGATACCTGAAGTTCTGCACCTTTGGTCGTGACCACCTCAAACCGCACCGATGGCACGGTGGTAATTACGGTCATGTCGAACTCGCGTTCTAAGCGTTCCTGCACAATTTCCATGTGCAGCATACCGAGAAAACCGCAACGGAAACCGAAACCCAGAGCCGCCGACGTTTCCGGTTCCCAGACGAGGGCTGCGTCGTTGAGCTGGAGTTTTTCCATCGCGTCGCGCAGGTCTTCGAACTCGCTGGTTTCAACGGGGTAAATACCAGCGAAAACCATTGGCTTCACTTCTGAAAAGCCCTGAATGGCTTCTTTGGCCGGGCGTTCGAGTTCGGTGATGGTATCGCCTACTTTTACCTCTTTGGCTACTTTAATGCCCGAAATCAGGTAGCCTACGTCGCCACACTCGATGACGTTTTTCGGCACCTGCTCTAAGCCCAGCGTCCCAACCTCATCGGCAATGTATTCTTTGCCGGTGTTCATGAACTTAACCCGGTCGCCCTTGCGAATGCGACCGTTCTTTACCCGGAAAATAACTTCGATGCCCCGGTAGGAATTAAAATGCGAGTCGAAAATCAGGGCCTGCAATTCGCCGTTGGGGTCGCCTTTCGGGGCCGGAATTCGTTCGACGATAGCGGCCAGAATTTCGGGTACGCCAATGCCTTCTTTGCCGCTGGCTGGAATGATTTCGTCGCGTTCGCAGCCGAGCAGGTCCACCATCTCATCCTTGACTTCTTCGGGCATAGCCCCGGGCAGGTCAATCTTGTTCAGCACTGGAATAATGACCAGATCATTATTCATGGCTAAGTAGAGATTAGAAATGGTCTGAGCCTCAATACCCTGCGATGCATCGACCAGCAGGAGTGCTCCTTCGCAGGCGGCAATCGAGCGCGACACTTCGTAGGAAAAGTCAACGTGACCCGGGGTGTCAATCAGGTTGAGCGTATACGTTTCGCCTTTGTGGGTATAATTCATCTGGATGGCGTGGCTCTTGATGGTGATGCCGCGCTCACGCTCCAGGTCCATATCGTCGAGTAGTTGGGCCTGCATGTCGCGGGCGCCAACGGTCTTGGTAAACTCTAACAAACGGTCGGCCAGGGTGCTTTTGCCGTGGTCAATATGAGCAATAATGCAAAAATTACGGATGTGTTTCACGTTGGAAAACGGAGGATACTGGCTAATAAACTGCAAAAATACGCATAAAAAAACAAACGCCGGACTCATCGGGGAGCCGGCGTGTTCAATTACACTTCATCAACAAACTAAAATTGAATCGACCCGTAAGCCGAATGCTGTAGGAGGGGGACTCGAACCGCCCACGGTGCAGTTAGCTACAATACAACTCTGGTGGTCAACCCCAGTCGCCACAAGGGCGGCATTATACTGCGTTTATCCCTTATCACCACCCCCGAGACAGGAGGGCACGTCTGCCAATTTCGACATCCTACAGTGTAAGAAAAGTGTCAAGAAGATCGGCGTGTGACCCCGCTCGATCAACTTGACATGACAAAGGTAGCATAAAACCACTATTCATTGCAAATTTCACATAAAAATTTCTTAAAATTTACAATATATTCATAAAATGCGTAATTTTGTTAGCACTCATCAAAAAACTAATTGAAATGACCGAGAAAAATTTAGAAATTGATAATACCGATCTGAAAATCCTGAGCTTGCTTATGCAGGACGCGAATATGGCTTATACGGAAATTGGCAAGCGGATTTTCGTATCGGGCGGTACCGTTCACGTTCGCATGAATAAACTGAAACAAATGGGCATCGTGCACGGGTCGCAGTTGGTCATCGATCATGCTAAACTTGGTTGGGACATCAGTGCATTTCTGGGTATCTATTTAGATAAAAGTTCGCTTTACGAAGAAGTTTCCAAACAGTTAGAGAAAATTCCTGAGGTTGTTAATGTGCATTACACGACCGGCATCTACAGCATCTTCGCCAAAATCGTTTGTCGCGACACCCAGCACCTGCGCGAAGTATTGCACGACAAAATTCAGAAAGTAAGCGGTATTCAGCGCACCGAAACCTTTATTTCGCTCGAAGAAAGCGTTAATCGTCCCATTCCGTTTGCGGAGGGTTGACGAGTTTTAGAGTCATAGAGTTAAAAAGTTGTAAAGTTGTAAAGTTATATAGTTGTAAAGTTGGCTGGCGCATGAGTTGCTACCATGCCAGCCAACTTTACAACTTTTTAACTCTTCAACTTTACAACTTTTTAACTCTCTTCAAACGTTATACCCTCCAACAAACAATAATTCATGCAACCTATAATTCATGCAACAACGGTAGTTGGCATTCGGCACAATGGTCATGTGGCCCTTGGTGCCGACGGGCAGGCTACTATGGGCAACACCGTTGCCAAGAGTAATGTGAAAAAAGTGCGCGTTCTGATGGGCGGCAAAGTGCTGGCCGGTTTTGCCGGTTCTACCGCCGATGCCTTCACGCTCATTGAACGCTTTGAAGAAAAACTGAACGCCTATGGCGGCAACTTAAAACGGGCCGCTATTGAACTGGCAAAAGACTGGCGCACAGATCGCTATCTGCGAAAACTCGAAGCGATGCTGATTGTAGCGTCGAAAGACGATTTACTATTGGTGTCGGGAACGGGCGATGTGATTGAGCCGGATAATGACGTGGCAGCTATCGGTTCCGGCGGTATGTATGCCCAATCGGCGGCATTGGCCTTAAAAAAGCATGCTACCGAACTCTCTGCCGACGAAATGGTTCGTGAGAGCCTGCACATTGCGGCCGACGTGTGCATTTATACAAACCATAATTTGGTCGTCGAAACGTTATAGAAATAAGAGACGCCTGTTTTCGTTTTCTATATTTGCAGGAATCCATTGTCTCACGTTATGATAAAATTCAGTCAGATTGGCACTAAATTGATGAGTCGGCGCATTGCGCTGGGGTTCATTATGGCCATGGTGCTGATTGTGTCGGGTTTTGTTATATCGTTCTACAGCTACTACCAATCAGGCAAAGACAATCGGGAGGTTCAGCATACCTACAACGTAATTCGATCACTCGAAACGGTGTTATCGTCGATTAAGGATGTAGAAACGGGTTCGCGCGGTTATGTTCTTACCGGCGACACGACCTACTTGGCGCCTTACCATGCCGCCCTGCGGCAGTTGCCAGGCCAGATGAAACAACTGCAAAGCCTGACCAACGATAATCCGGTTCAGATTCAGCGTCGTCTTGTTCTTCAGCAGATCGTTCGGGATAAGCTGGTCGTAACAAAATTACGGCTCGGCGTCAGACCTACCGACAAACGGAACGCCGTCATCAGTGCCGAAAGCAAACGACAGATGGATTTGTTGCGGAAGCAGGTGGCGCTGATGGTCGATACGGAGCAGACACTGATGGAGGTCAGGAACCGGCAGGCCGAGCGCTCCTTTCGGAATACACCGATTCTTATCTTTATAGTGTCGTTACTAACGTTTTTGACGCTGGCTATTTTATACAGGTTGCTGGAGCAGGAACTGACCCGCCGACAAAAAACCGAGGATCAGCTACGGGCCTACGAAGCGCAACTTCGGGGGCAGATTCGCCAACTCGAAACCTCCAACGAAGAATTGGAACGATTTGCGTTTGTAGCCAGCCACGACTTGCAGGAGCCGCTCCGCAAGATTCAGTCGTTTGCTAATCTGATTACAGACCGCTACAACAATCTATTCGATGGCGACAGCCTGTTGTTTATGGGGAAGATTTCCAGTTCGGCCGAGCGAATGTCTAAACTCATTAAAGACCTGCTGAATTTTTCCCGGATTTCCAGTCAGCAGGAAGTGTTTCAGGCTGTAGCATTGGGCGACATTGTTCAGCGGATTCTCGACGATCAGGAGTTGCGAATTAAGGGGTTGGATGTGCAGGTTGACGTAGGTGTCTTACCATCGGTTCAGGCAGTTGCCAGTCAGATGGATCATCTATTTAATAATCTGATTTCCAATGCGCTCAAATTTACCCAGCCGGGCGTGCGACCGCTGCTGCGAATTCAGGCCCGACCCGTTGATGGACATGAATTTGCCGATTTAAATCCGAGTCTCCGTTATTTTGAGATTATCGTTGAGGATAACGGCATCGGTTTTGATGAAAAATACATAGACCATATTTTTAAAGTTTTTCAGCGATTACACGGCAAAAGTGCTTTTGAGGGAACCGGCATTGGGCTGGCTATCTGCAAACGCATTGTGATGTCGCATCACGGCTATATTACGGCCCGTAGTCGACCGAATGAAGGGGCCACCTTTATTGTTATATTACCCGAAAGCCAATCACTACAACAACATGACCGATCAACTCCAGAAGTCTATTCATATCCTGCTGGTTGACGACGACGAAGACGACCGTTACCTGACGCGGGAGGCCTTTCAGCAACATTATCCGTCCAGCAACATTTCATTTGCTGAGGATGGGGAAGACATGCTGGATTTTCTGCGGTATGAAGGCCGGTATGCGGGAGCGGGGCATACGCTGCCCGAACTGATTTTATTAGACCTGAATATGCCGCGCAAAGATGGCCGTGAAGCCCTGCGTGAGATTAAAACGGACGAGTCATTTCGTCACATTCCCATTGTGGTGCTCACCACCTCCGATGCAAAAGACGACATTGAAACGTCATATTTCAATGGAGCGAACAGCTTCATCACCAAGCCACCCACCTTCCAGCGACTTAGCGAAGTGACCAAAGCCATTGGCCAGTACTGGTTTAATGTCGTGACGGTCTGCGGGCATGAAGAAGGGAAATGATAAGTGAAGAGTTAAGAGTGAAAAGTGAAGAATAGGCCGATGCGAACTATTCTTCACTTTTCACTCTTAACTCTTCACTTATCATTTCCCTGCCAATCCTACCATCCCAACAAAAACCTTTTCTAATTCATTGGTGACGGTGCGGTTCTGACCCGGTGTGAATTTATTGACCAACACACAAAAACTCATCTGTTCGCCATCGGCGGCTGTGAAGTAGCCCGCATAGGCTCGAACCCCTTCAATGGAGCCGCTCTTGGCCCGAATATTCCCCGCTGCGGTTGTTCCGCGTGCGAGGCTTCGTACTGTGCCGGTTTGCCCCACCACCGGAATGGTTTCGTAGAACTGTGAGAACGCTTTCTCTCGACCCATAGCGCTTAGAATGCCGGTCATATTGTTGGCCGTAAGCGCGCCAACGGTCGATAAGCCACTGCCATCCCGAATCCTGAACCCATCGAGATTGACCCCCTTTTTTTTCCAGAAATCAGTTATGGCCTCTAAACTGGCATCAGTAGAGCGAACGCTTTTGTTAAGCGCCAGTGCAGTGGTGCGAAGCAGGGCTTCGGCGTAGAGATTGATGCTCTGAAAATTCGTTTGCTGCACCAACTCCGTTAATGGCGGGGATTTATGCTCACTCAATAAGATGCGTTTGCCCATTGTAGCCACTGAGGCCGGTAAGCCACCACCTACCGAAACCGGCGGACCGCTCACCGTAATGTTATCCTGAATAAGCTGATTCTGAAGGGCATAAGCAGCAAAGTAGGCCGGGTCGGGCATGGCTCCTTTTACGCTGAACTCATTGGCTGGTTCGCCCTGGGGGACCTTGCCCGTGAGCCATTGCTGGTTCATGAACGGTCCGCCGTAGATATTTACCTGATCGCCCGTGTTGGGTGCATCCGTTACGACGGTGTTACGAAAGGCTAAGTAGGGCAGGAGTGGGTCAGTGCGGAGAACACTGGCAGGTGCGTTGACGGATTTGCCGGGCCGAAAAAAAACGCGGTATAGGTTTTCGTTGATATTAAGCGCACTGAGGCTGGCCCCGTAATAATTGCCCAGATCGCCGAAGGGCCAGGTGTCGGGCGTGGTCAGGTCGTCATACAGGCTGGCATCGCCCACCACCTGCCCCTGAATCCGGCGGATGCCGGCAGCCCTGACCCGCTCCGACCAGCTTTTAAGCAGGCTCGATAAATCGTAATAATTCGGAAAACGCCAGCTACCCAGCGACGGGTCGCCCGTGCCGCGAATGTAGAGATTGCCCGTCAGCACACTGTCTTTAATCGTACCGTCGTATTCAAGAGTGGTTGTGTAGGTATAATTACTGCCCAGTACAGCCAGCGCCGTAGCGGTTGTGATAAGCTTGAGCGTAGATGCCGAAGGTAAGCTCATTCGGGCATTATACCCTACCAACTCTTCGCCATCCCGCACCCGCCGAACCGACAAAGCGACAGTGCCAAAGCGAACAGCCGGGCCAGCCTGAAACGTTTCAACTACCTGAAGCAGACGCTGTGTCGCCAGCGAATCGGCCGGGCGAATTGCCTGCGAAACGGCATTGGTAAGCAGGAAACAGATCAGGCAGCAGGGGGATAAGTTAACGAATAATCGAGCCGGAAAATAGGGCATAATACGCATTTGGGAACAGTTAGGCGATTCGGGTGGTATTTTTCTTACCTTTGCAAACTTACGAAATACGCGCCACCCAACTTGCCTTAAAACGCCATCGTCACGACGCATTGAATAAAGACGTAGAATAGTTAAAGCTGTACGCATGAAATTATCTTTTCTGGGGGCGGCCCGGCAGGTTACCGGTAGCATGTACCTGCTGGAACTGGAAAGCGACTACCGAATCCTGATCGACTGTGGGTCTGATCTGGAACGGTCAGGACCACGAGAGGCCGGTTCTAATGGGCAACCACCCCCCGCCGTTACTCATCCGGGATTTTTCCCGTTTGAGGCTTCAAGTATCAATTTAGTGTTGCTCACCCACGCCCATGTGGACCATTCGGGCAATTTGCCTAATCTGTTTCGGGAAGGCTACGAAGGGCAGATTTTATGTACCGAACCCACGTTTGCCCTGACCAATGTGCTGCTTAAAGATGCAGCCTCGCTCAATCAAAAGCGCATCAATGAGCTGAACGCCAGCAAGAAGCAGCGAGTGAGAGACCGGCAGGCTCAGATGCAGAAGGATTTGTTTCTGGATCGCCAGGTTCGGGAAGCGATGGAAAACGTGGTGCCTATCGCCTTTAACCGCAAATTCCGGGTAGCCGATAACGTAGATGTTACGTTTATTCCGGCGGGTCATTTGCTGGGGGCAGCTCATATTCTCATTCAGGTTGTTGAAAACGGGGAGCGCAAAAGTATTTGTTTCTCGGGCGATATTGGTCGTAAAAATTATCCCCTTTTAGTCGACCCCGCGCCCGTTCCTCCCGTCGATTACCTCATTTGCGAAAGCACCTACGGGAACCGGCTCCACGAAAACAACCAGTCGCCCGAAGATGCCCTGGCCGATGTGATCCAGCGCACCTGCATCGACATTCCGGGGCGGCTTATTATTCCGTCGTTCAGCGTTGGCCGGACACAGGCCCTGCTCTACACGCTCAACCGGCTCTATACCGAACGTGATTTTCCGCCTATTCGGGTGTTTTCAGACAGCCCAATGGCGTTTGAAAGCTCCAAGATTTATTTGCAGCACATAAAAATGCTGAGTGGTGAAGCTAAAGAGTTCTACCGGGAAAACGAAACCCTGTTCGACTTCGAGAACTTCCAGTTTCTGGAATCCTCCAAAGCCAGCAAGGCGGTGTCGAATTATGGTGAACCGTGTATTATCATCTCCTCGTCGGGCATGGTGCAGGGCGGTCGGGTCGAATACCACGTAGCCGAAAACATCAGCAACCCCTACGCCACCATTCTGATTATTGGCTACTGCGCCGAAGGAACGCTTGGCTGGCGGCTGCTCAACGGCCAGCAAACGCTGAGTATCAAAGGACAGGACCATCAGGTGCTGGCCAACGTTGAAAAGATTGACGTATTTAGCGGGCATGGTGACCGCGACGACCTGATTAACTTTGTACAGATGCAGTCGCCCGAAACGCTTAAATCCATTTTCCTGGTTCACGGCGAATACGAAAGTATGGAAAGTTTTAAAGCCACCCTGGCTGAAGAAGGCTATCCGCAGGTGATCATCCCGAAAAAAGGCGAAAGCTTTGAATTATAAATGATGAAATTTAAATTATGAATGATGAATGATGAATGATGAATGCCATCCGGTAGGAGCTATTCATCATTCATCATTCATCATTCATCATTCTATATGCGGACTTATCTTGATTTTGAAAAACCCATTGCCGACCTGGAAGCGCGGCTGGAAGAAACCAAAAAACTGGCACAAACCAGTAATATTGATGTGAGCGAGGCTGTGAATGTGCTGGAGCAAAGCATCGACAAACTACGCCGGGAAATTTTCCAGAACCTCACGCGCTGGCAGAGGGTCCAACTGTCGCGGCACCCCGACCGGCCCTATACGCTCGATTACATCGCGCTCATGTGCGACCAGTTTATCGAACTGCACGGCGACCGCACTGTTCGCGACGACCCGGCGATGGTGGGCGGCTTCTGCGAACTGGGCCGCGACGGCGGACCGAACCAGACGGTTATGATTATTGGGCAGCAGAAAGGCCGCAACACCAAGCAGCGGCAGTACCGCAACTTCGGAATGCCCAATCCAGAAGGCTACCGCAAAGCCCTCCGGCTGATGAAATTAGCCGAGAAGTTCAATAAGCCCATCATCACCATGATCGACACGCCGGGCGCATTTCCGGGTCTGGAAGCCGAAGAGCGCGGTCAGGGCGAAGCCATTGCCCGTAACCTGAAAGAGATGTTTATGCTGACGGTGCCGGTCATCTGCATCATCATCGGCGAAGGAGCATCGGGTGGAGCCTTAGGCATCGCTATTGGCGATAAAGTGCTGATGCTCGAAAACACCTGGTATTCGGTGATTTCACCCGAAAACTGCTCGACTATCCTCTGGCGTAGCTGGGATTATAAAGAGCAGGCTGCCGAAGCTATGAAGCTTACCGCCCGCGACATGCAGTTGAACAAACTCGTGGACGACATTGTGGAAGAACCTGTCGGTGGTGCTCACAACGACCACCAGGGCATGGCAAATCACCTGAAAGACGTGATCCTAAACACCCTCGCCGAACTGAACGCCCTCTCGCCGGAAGAACGCATCAACCAGCGCATCGAGAAGTTTTGCGACATGGGTGTAGTTGTGGAGTAAGGCCGGGCCAGGCTCTGTTTAGCCCTTGTACATACAAAGCCGCTGAGGATTTCTCAGCGGCTTTTTTACTAACCGAAACGTTTTGGTTGCTATATTACTATCTGCTGTTTTTATCTCGGCCCATCATGGCGTTGCTTCTAATGGCTGAGCAGGGCATGGGCATCTCAGAAATTAATTGATAATTTCTGCTCTCGAATCCGCATTGAGAGCCGCCAACTTCTCGTGCCATTTTTGGCGTTCTTCAGGTGTTAGTCTCACCCAATCGGTTAGTTCACCAATAATTTTCAAGGGTTCCTGGCTGCGATAGGAGCGTGTTGGATTGCCCGGAAATTTTTTGTCCGTAACGTTCGGGTCATTTTCAAAACCCCCTGTTGGTTCAACGATATAAACACGTTCATGTCCATTACCCTGCGCTAAGGCAGCCGCAAGTCCGGCCCCGTTAACTAAGGCTGTAAAATAAATGTGATTCATTATGATTTCAGGCCTATAATTCGACCTGAACCCGGCTGTCAGCAAATCGCCAACTTGCAAATCCGCTTTCGTTCCGTGATAAAAAGGGCCATTGTCTAAAACTTTAGTTGCATCAGATTCGATGATTTCGCTTTTCATCCTTTGTTTTGAGTGTTGGGTTACAATAACAGTTAATGGCACTCAGGGCTTTTTGCAGGTAGGGAAATAGAATTCTGTCTGCCTGAAACCAAATTTAATTGAAACTATAAACGGGACCGCCCATGTGGCTTATTGTTATTCTGCCTGCCCACTTGCACAAACCCCATCCAGCCTCAATTAATTAGGAATTTCGCTTCGAGCCAGCCGTGCCACGGCTCGAAGCGACTTATACATACAAAGCCGCTGGAAAACTCTCAGCGGCTTTTTTATTGCCCAAAACGTTTGATGTTGCCGCGATATAATTCAGCCCCCAGTTCGGCAAAATCAAACTGTTCGCTAAGGTCATTTGTGAGCCGGGCTGGACGAGGATCTAAATCACCCACGCACAAATACGCTTCAATTCGCTTAGTCGTGAAGGTCATTTGCTGTTTGAAAATACGGACCGTAGCTTTCAATTGGTCTTTGGCATCCCGGCTGTACTCACTCCGTTTTCCTGCTTTTGTTGTCTCCTTTATTTCAACAAAGCAAAACGTTTTGCTGTCAAATACGGCGAAATCGCATCGTTGCACAGATTCACTATCCGAAAAAAGGCACTTGTCAATTGATAGAAAATGGATTTCGCGTTCGTTTGGATTTTCAACCGTAAAATGTTTTTTACTGCCAGCGTCGGTATGAAAAATACATCGTTTCTGCTCGGTGTCAAGAACAAAAAATTCGCTATCAGTAAGAATTTGTAAACAGCCGTTGGTTTCGATTTGCGGATAGGCGGCTTTTATTGAATTAATCATTTACAAAGGCGGTGCGGTAAAGGGCTAATAATTTATCCTGTTCTCCGGCAAAATCTTCGGAAACGTCGTCTAAACGACTGTCATTTATTAAACCAGTTTCTGGATTTGTAATGCTTTCAACTGTGCCGTTATCCACATAATAAGCCGCAAATTCATCAGGATTTATCCAGCACCGTTCTGGAACGATTTTCTTAACTTCCTCTTTCAATTCGTCGCTCCGTTGCGCCACTTTATAGGCCAACATGAGCGTGTTAAAGGAAGTGAGTACATACGGACTATGCGTCGTGATTACCCATTCGGCATCTTTGTACTCAACGTCGGGCTGAAGACCACTCATTAAGCTATAAATAAGGTCTTTTTGAGCGATAGGGTAGAGATTGAGTTCAGGTTCTTCGATGATGAAGCGACGACGCGACCGTTGACGGTGGTATTCAACTACGAGAAGTAAAGGAATGATGGATTGATAACCACTGGCACTTTCAGAGAGTTTGATATAACCTTTAGCTTCATGTTCAATAAAATCTACACCATCCCTTCTTTCATACTTTAACTTGAGAAATGGAATACTAAGTTTATTTATAGTATTACGAGCTTGTTCAAAGTCACGACCAAACAGTTGTATAACTCTTGGTAAATTGATTTCGGCTGATATTAGGCTCCAGATTGCATCACTTAAAACAGGGGTTAGAATCCTTTCTGATGGGATATACTCTTCGTTAATTATGTCTGAAGGCTTCCATAAAATATTAGTAGCTGATTTAAATTTATTTAACATATTATTTAAAACTTCATCCATATCAATTCCTTCTTTATTTGAGAGTATATTCGCCATCTCTTCTAAGTCTATTGTTTCATCTGATGAGCTTGAAGGTTTACTTTCTTTGTCATGGAAGACTACGGATTGGGTAATAGTCTTCCCTTCTTCATTTAGGAGAATATAATTCAGGTTTAAATCCTTAAACGAAGCACTATATCTATTGGTAATAAATTCAGCATCAGAAGATTTAGAAATATAATTATGTAGGTTATACTCACTAAATGTATCCTGAGTATAATTGTCGTTTTTTTTTGTTGAGAGTATCGCAATTAACTTCGCCAGAGTACTCTTGCCCGACCCTTGTGGGCCGATAAATATTGTATGCTTTTTGACCTCTAACTCAGCTTCCCGAATCGGGCCGACGTTCTTTACTGTCAACTTTGCCATGCTGCTTCACCGTTTGTCTGCAAATCTACCATTATCTTTGGCTTCCGGTTCAAACACGGCCCGAACCGAACCTGCGAATCGAGTGTATGACCAACGCATCAACGCTTAAAAACCTCATTTTTGACCTCGGCGATGTCATCATCCCGATTGACCTGACTGCTCCCGTTCGGAATTTCGCGATGCTGGCTAATATGCCCGAAGAGGAAGTGCGGGCCATCTGGAAGCAGCACGACATTTTCGGGCAGTATGAAACCGGCCTGATTGACGACACCGCTTTTCGGAATCACATTCGGCGGCTGCTTAATCAGCGTGACGATGTGCCGGATAGCTGGGCCGATGAAGTCATCGACACCGCCTGGAACACCGTCCTGCTCGACCTGCCCGTTGAACGCATCGAGCGCATTAAGGAGTTGAAACAAACCCATCGCCTGTTTCTGCTCAGCAACACCAGCCCGATTCACATTCGGCGCGTAAACGACGTGCTGACCGGTATGAACCAGCCCACGCTGGAGCAACTCTTTGAGCGGGTGTTTTATTCCTACGAGGTTCGTCTGATGAAACCCTCGCCCGAAATCTACCGGCACGTACTAACCGAATCGGGCCTAAACCCAGTAGAAACGGCTTTTTTCGATGACAATGCCGTTAACATCCAGGCCGCTGCTGAAATAGGAATTCAGGCCGTACACGTTCAGCCGCCAAAAACAATTCTGGATTACTTAAAAGATATATGATATAAGATGTATTATATAGGATGTATGATGTATGGCATTTGCGCCAGCTACATTATATATCTTATATCATACATCATACATAAAAAATGACCCCACGTACCCGCACGTACCTCCTGCACGGAGGTCTTTTTTTAATTACCCTGATTACAACTACGATGGCGGGAGCCGAGTGGATGTTTGGGCGACTGTTTATCCCGTTTGAAGGCATGAAAACCCTCGGCTGGCCGGAGTTTCTGGCGGGTTTTCAGTTCTCCCTGCCGTTTCTGGCTATATTGACCGTGCATGAGTTTGGGCATTATTTCACAGCCAAAGCCAATCGGGTGCGTGTGACATTGCCGTACTACATACCGCTTTGGTTGGGTATTGGGCAGAGCATTGGTACGTTGGGGGCATTTATCCGCATTCAGGATTACATTAACAGCCGCCGAAAGTATTTCGATATTGGTATTGCCGGGCCGTTGGCTGGGTTTGTGCTGGCTTTGGTCGTGCTTTGGTATGGATTCTCACACCTGCCGCCCCCCGAATTCATCTTTACCATTCACCCCGAATACCAGAAATGGGGTCTCGATTATGGCCGGTATGCCTACCAGAATCTGCCGGAGGGTGGAGCCGTTGGCTTAGGTGATAATCTGTTGTTTAGCTTCTTCAAAAACTACATTGCCGACCCCGCCCGCGTGCCGCATCCTTACGAAATGGTTCATTATCCATATCTGCTGGCGGGCTATCTGGCCTTGTTTTTTACCTCGCTGAATCTAATTCCGATTGGTCAGTTAGATGGCGGGCACATTCTCTATGCGCTCATCGGTCGTCGGCGTTTTCAGTGGGTAGCACCGTCCTTGTTTATCGGTTTTGTATTTTATGCCGGTTTAGGAACCTACAAACCAACCGATTTTGCCGTGCCGTCCGACGAGGCATTTTTCTCGGAACTGGGTTCATTTGCGCTATATATCGCTTTTTTGTTCCTAATTTTTTCACGTATTAGTGAGAACCGCATGACTTGCCTGCTCGTAACGTTAAGCGTAGTAGCCGGGCAACTGCTTCTATCAAGTATCCGGCCCGATTGGGAAGGATACTCCGGCTTTCTGGCATTCGCGTTTGTTTTAGGGCGTTTCCTGGGCATTTACCACCCCGAAACGGAACGAGACGAACCGTTAGATGCCAGGCGGCAACTATTGGGCTGGATTGCTTTGATTGTCTTTGTGTTATGCTTTAGTCCGCGCCCTTTCCTGATTTCATAGAAGACGTATTCTATTCGGCAAATTTGGTTATCTTACAGTCGTATATGCCCTCTCTATCCTATGCGACAATTTTCCGATGCCGAACTGATGGCGGGTATCCGCGCGGGCGGAACCCAGCGTCGGCTCTACGAAAATAAACTCTACGAGAAATATCAGTACTTCATTACAAAAGGCACCCGGGAGCACAGGCTGACCGAGGACGAGTGCGCCAGCGCTTATTCCGACGCGATGCTGACGGTATTTGATAACATCATTAACGGGCGTTTTGAGGGCCGTTCGGAACTCAAAACGTATCTCTACCAAATATTTACGAACAAATGTGTTGACGCAATTCGGAAAAATACGACTAACCGAAGTAGCGTCAATAATGGCCCATCGCTCGATGACTCGCTAATGCAGTTGCCGGATGAAGCACGTTCGATTGTGCAAAAACTCATGGCCGAAAGTGATGTAGAAAAGCTGCATCAGCATCTGCGTGAACTGGGTGAGAAATGCCGCGCCATGGTTCTGGCGTGGGGCGAAGGTTATTCTGACGACGAAATCGCGCAGACTATGAACTACAATTCGGCCGCTGTGGCCAAAACGAGCCGCCTGCGCTGCATCGAAAAACTACGCGAGCGTTATCGCGGACTCCTATGAACAACAATCTGGAAACGATTGAAAACTACGTAACCGGCCAACTCTCGGCCGACGAACGATGGCAGTTTGAAACGGCTCTTCGCACCGACTCTGCCTTAGCCGATGAACTGGCTTTTTACCTGCTCACGAAGCAGGTAGCCACATCACAGGCCCGCGAACAGCGCAAAGCCGAACTCGACGCCCTGCGCGACCAATCCATTCAGCCACCCCGCGAACTGGCCGAAATCGAAACCCGCACCCGGCCTTTGTGGAGCGCACCCATGCGCTGGGCTGCTGCCGCCAGCATTGTTCTGCTCCTGGGCGTAGGCTGGTATTTCATCAACCCATCATCAACCGACACGCAACTCGTTGCCAGCCAGCAGGTAGATGCGTATATTGCCACGCACTTTAACCAGTTGCCCACCACGATGGGCAGTGGCCCCACCGGATCGGCCACTACCGACAGCCTCAAAACAGGTGTTGGTTTATACAACGAAGGCAAGCTGACTGAAGCGGGCAACGTATTTGAACAGGTGCTGACCCGCCAACCCAATAACGCCAGTGCCATAAAATTTGCCGGTCTTGTTTCCCTGCGGCAGGGAAATTACGACAAAGCGGTTAGTCTCTTTCATCAACTCAGTGAGCAAACCGATCTGGCCTATAACCCCGGCTTGTTCTACGAAAGTCTGGCGCTCTTGAAACGCGGGAAACCGTTGGATAAAGAGAACGCTAAAAAGTTGCTCGACCAGGTGATTATCAAGAACTTGGAAGGCAAGAAGGAGGCAAAGAAGTTGCTGAGTGAATTGCAGTAAGTAATAAATCAATTAACCATTAACTCTATACCACACCATCATGAGAAAGAAAGTACGTTGCGGAAGCGGGAAGCCATCCTATGAGATAGTCGAGAATCAATTGTCTAATGAGTTTCTGATTCGGACGAATCAGATTGTAAAAGATTCAGTACCTCTCTTTCCGAAAGAAGTCCGGCTCGATAAATGGGGCCGCTTGGTTGACCCCCGGCAGTTTATTATTTCCGGCACTGGACCGTTTATTGACAAATTTACAGTAGGGAAGCAGTTTTGGTTAAAACCTACAACTGCTGTGCCAGGCATTACTGGCCGGGTGAAAGTGCAGGTGATAAAATCCAATAAACCGTCTCCCACAGGAAAACGGTATGTTCTTCTACAAACCACAACAACTGGTTCATTTATTGATGAGTTAGAAGGAGCAGATGAGATACATGTTTTCGGAGAGATCTCCCCGAATGCCATCGGTGTTATTCATCCGGGTGAATCTAATGAAAATGGAGGTAAAAGCAACTCTGGTCAAGCAAGTTGCTATGGTGCATCGCTATTAGTTAGATTGCGGGCCAACCCTGTGCCGGACCCCTTAGCTGAAGTCCGTACAACGGCTCAGATTGCGACCTATGAGCGGGATGCTGCTTTAGGCACGGCTACCGTCGCGGTATTGGATTCTGGCATTTGGTTTGATGAATTTGTTGATCCACGCCGACGCACGATATGCAGCGATATTAGTTGGGATTTTGTCTCTGAATCATTCATAGGAGGTGATCCCTTCCCAGATGATGACCATCCAGGTCTCCACGGCACTAAAATCTGCACTATCATTAAGCATACGGCTCCCGGCGTTGGCATTCTGCCCGTTAAGATATCAAAACCAAACGGAACGCTCACGTTGTATGATGCTCTGTGCGGTTTGGAGTTTGCTCGAACACATGGAGCCAGGGTCGTAAACGCTAGTTGGTCGTTTATGGCCAACGGCACCCGGACAAAAGCAGATGGGCCAGATTATCCTTTATTGTTAGGGGCTATTCGAGATTTGGAAGATTCAGGTATTATTGTTGTTGCGGCTGCCGGGAACCGGAACCAGTACCCTCCCGGAGCTAATGGGCATATTGGCGCAGGTGGCGCTCCACTAATTTACCCAGCCTGTTACAATACACAGAACAATGTTATTACTGTAACAACTGTTGTAACCCCTGATCCAAATCCAGCCCCTCAACCACCGAGAAAAGGAAAATATGCGGTTTTTGAGAATTATTCTAATGCCTTTGTCGATACGGGTACCGTGGCGAATGCTATAGCGCCCGAACCAACGGGGCAGTTTGAGATACCAGGTTTTCTAAATAGCTATCGGGGTTCTTCGTTTGCAACGCCTTATGTGGCAGCAAAAATTGCCCAAGTGATAACCGTTACACCAGGCTATATAAGTAAGCGAGCACTGTTGCGTCGTTTACGAGAATTTCACGTAGAAGCTGATCTGGAAAATGAAATTCGTGATGGCGGGTCATACGTTAAACTATAGATTCAGGTTCTTGGTTGTCCTGGTTCTTTTTTCAATCTATTGCCAAGCTCAGTGCATTACTCGCACTGAGCTTTTGGCTTTGGCTGACTCCTGTCGGTCAAAACCTTATGCTGTTCAAGTAAAAACTCTTTCGTCTGTTTTTTCATCCTGGCGGAAATGTAAATACCTCGAAGATTCAGTATTCATAGGCTTACAATTAGAATGGGCTAAGACCTGTTTTGATAATGGAGATAGCCAGATGGCAATCAAGGAAATAGAAAACGCTTTACGACATTACGAAAAACAATCTCCGTATTTAAAGGACGAAGATCATGTAAAAGCCTATTATCGATTGGGTTTCTATTGGGAAGAAGTTAATAATTATACTGAAGCGAAGAAAGCCTCTGAATGGGCTATACGATTAGGTAAACATTTACCAGCTAACCGCTGGACTTCACTTGCATGCCATACTCTTGCATACATCTACTTTTCAACGGGAGAGTATCAAAAAGCAATTGGTTACTCCGATAGAGGAATGTATGAAGCGAAGCGGGCTAATGACTTACTTGCTTATCTTGAGACATGGACTGAAAAAATTAAAGCTTTATTTGCCTTAAATAAGTTTCAAGAAGGCAAACGGGAACTTTTGATGGCTATATCTACCGCCAGGAAAACACCTAATGCGGAAGAGTACCTAACATTCTTTTTAGCGCGTAAAGCCAAGTTAGCTAAAAAGAACCTGAACTTTAAGGAAGCTTTAGAGAGCTATAAAGAAGCTCTATTGATAAATCAATCCATTAAAAATGGGAAAAGGGTAATAAGTAACTGTACAGACATTGGCTATTTGTATTACCAAATAAGAAACTACCCGGAAGCATTATTTTATTACAACCGCGCTCTAAAAATCGCCAATGACCCGTATACCAAGCTGAGGTTGTTCGATAATATTGGCGCGGTTTATTGGCAGGAAAAAGATTACACTACTGCTTTAGCCTATTACCAGGCGGGGCTAAACGCGGTACCGCTTGGCTTTGCAAAACGCCAGATTACGGCGTTACCGGATGCCGAACTTATCCGGTTGGCTTCTCAAAAAGAATACCTCCTTACACTCATTCAGGACAAGGCCGATACCTGGCTTGATTATGCGAAGGCAACGGGTAATCATCGCTGGCGGCTTCAACAGGCGCTTGATACCTACAATGTAGCCGACCAAATGATTGACTTCATGCGCTGGGAGCATACGGGGCAGCAATCAAAATTGTATTGGAGGCAAACGACGCGGGGGATGTATGAGCGGGCTATCGAAACCTGCTACCGGCTGGGCAATGCGTCTCAGGCCTTTCGGTTTATGGAGAAAAGTCGGTCGGTGATGCTGGCCGATAAACTGAATGAACTCAGTGCCCAGCAGAAACTTACCCGCCAGCAACTGGCGCAGGAAGAGCATTTGCAGCAGGCCGTCAGTAGTCAGCAAAGCAAGCTGGCCGACATAAAACCGGGCGATAGCACCGTCTACACTCAGGCGCGGATGGAGTTGTTTGCCAAACAGGATAGCCTGACTACGTTTTTGAAACAGCTTGAGGTCTCAAATCCGGCCTATTACAATTATAAATACGATAATACGACGGTTGCTCTCCCGGATTTACAAGCCTACCTCAAGAAAGAGCAAAGCTCACTTATTACCTACTTCGTGGGCGACAGTGCCCTCTATGTGCTGGGCGTCACTGGCGACCGTGTGCGCCTGCAAAAACAATCCGTCGGCGACTATACCCGAACGCTCGGGCAGTTTGCTACCTTGCTGAACGACCCCGACGCCATGAACAAACCCATAAACATTGCCCGGTTTCGGCTGCTCAGTAACAGCCTGTATGGTCAGTTAATGGCTCCGTTGGGGTTGCCCAAAGGCCGCGTTCTGGTGTCGCCGGATGGGTACTTTATCCCTTTCGAGGCCCTGAGCCGCTCGGCTACGCAACTCGACTATGCCGTGAAGGACTATGCCTTCAGCTACGAGTATTCGGTGAGTTTGCTCTTGAAAAGCAAGTCTACGCAGGTTCGAACGCCGGGTTACCAGATGGGCCGTTTTCTGGGTGTGGCCCCGGTCGATTTTGCTCCCTCGCTGAAGCAGGTAAAGCTGCCCGATTCGGATAAAGCTTTGCAAACCATTGCCGGACGGTTCCCCTCGCCAACACTGCTCACGCATGGGGCCGCCACCCGTCGGGCTTTTCTGGCCGAAGCGGTCAACGCTCGCATCATTCACCTCTTTACGCACGCCACCGCCGACAGCACCAACGAGGAGCCTGCGCTTTATTTCGCCGATTCAACGCTCCAACTCTCCGACCTGGGCGACAATACCCTGCCCAAAGCGCAGTTGGTGGTGCTGGCCGCGTGCAAAACGGCCATTGGCGCGAATCAGCGGGGCGAGGGCGTGTTTAGTCTGGCGCGGGGTTTGGCGGGTATCGGCGTACCAAGCGTATTGACAACCCTCTGGAGCGTGCAGAACGAAGCAACCTATCAGCTAACCGACCTGTTTTATAAATACATGGATGCGGGTTTGCCTAAAGACATTGCTTTGCAACGCGCCAAACAGGAATGGCTTCAAAAAGAAGAAGGCATCAATCAATTGCCCAACTACTGGGCGGGCCTGATTGTGGTAGGCGATACCGAACCGCTGCCGTCCACAAACTACGCCCTTTGGGGAGCAGGCTTATTCGCCCTACTGGTAATTGACGCCCTAATTCTTTGGCGGGAGCGCCGGAAACGTCCGGCTAAACGGATAGTTTCATTGCCTCACTCAGTTTAAACACTTCCTGCAGGCACTTGGCGGTTAACACAGCATCTTCCAGCGCATTATGGAAACCGTCTTCGCGTGTGAAGCCGAAATAACCGGCAATAGCGGTCAGGCTCAGCCGGTCGGGGGTTTTGCGGCCGTTGGTTTTCAGCACCCGAAACGTGAAATAGGCCAGCGTATGCAAATCGAGCAGCACGCGGGAGTAGGGCCACTTTAGTTTTTCGTAGCGATACGCTTCTTTCAGGAAATTAATGTCGTTGATAACGCTTTGCCCGCAGATGATGACGTCGCGGAGGAAAGGCGTTCGGTCTAATTGCCCCTGCGGAACCCGGATGCCTAACTGTTTGCAAATCCACTCTTCCAGTTCGGGCAGCACGTCGTACATCATGGGTGCGTCTTCCAGTTCGGCCAGTGACAGGTTGTGGATTTTTTCGGATGAGGACGAAAAAGCCTCGTGGTTTTCGGGGTAAACGTTGGTGAGGTACTGCCCGCGTTCAACCCAGTTTTCATCAAACAGCACCGCGCCAATTTGAATAATCTCGTTATAATCTGGCTCCGGGCCGGTCATCTCAAGGTCAAGTACTAAAAACGGCATACAAAAAAAAGATTACTTTGTAAAGGGAGAAAACCCCTCAATTTGTACTGAAAATGAAAAATTATGTTCATATTTTTTTAACTATGCGATTTTAATAGACTGCCCCCAGTATGAATAAAGGCCGGGGAAAGTTACTGCGTCCCTTGTCTGTATCCGTCCAGACACGAGGAACTACTACCGCCTACGAAACTTCGCTATAAAAGTTGAAAAACTGTGCGCCAATTTTTCAGTCGTGCAATTTTAACTCATCTGCCCACGTTATACTGTCAACTAATTCACCAAAGTCCCTGATGGCGCGTCCGTCGGGGACTTTTTTTGTGATTTCATGCGCTCCACCAACTTGCCAATGTCACTGCTCACCTGCTGAATGAACTGCAATTGCTCCAATAGCGAGGTATCATCCGTTGATGTAACTGTATTATCTGTTTCCGGTGGCCCCTGAGCTATAACCGACTTATCTCCCTTATAGCTTGTTTTGTGCAGGCTTTCGGTCAATGTAAACAAAGCTCGTTTTACCGGACGCAACCACGATGTTGGGTAAGTTTTTGGCTCGCTCGTTAATCGGGCCGACATAATGGTGGCGATGTTGGCCGATAAAACATGATTTAACACCACAAACTGGTAAATAAATTTTTCGTTTCGCTGGGTGTGTTTCGGTTCTGAGAGCATCCGGTCGAAAGCGGCTCCCAGATTGGCCGAGGTAACGAAGATATCTTTCCGCGCCAATCTATAATCAACCAGATTGATTCGACAACCCGACAGGCTGTCGAGCAGGAGTTGAACATAGCGAACGTTGGCCTTCAACACAGCCTGCATGGGTTTCTGCAACTGTTCCGATTCCCACTTAGGGAAAAGAACATACCCGGCTACCAGTGCGATAACTCCGCCGAGAAGCGTATCGAAAATTCGCTCTTCCGCCACGCCGAGGTAACTCACCCCCAAAAAACTGAACAGAATCAGCACGAATGAGGTGAGGCAAATAACCATAATGGGATAGTTGACCCGCTGGGCGCTGTAGGTGCCCAGCATAAGCAGGACCATAAAAACAAAATGAATCGTTTGGTTAGCGGTAAAAGTCAGAATAGCCACGCCAATGATACCACCGATTAACGTGCCAATGATTCGTTCGCCATTTCGTTGCTTGGTAAGACTAAAGGCGGGTTTTAGGATCACCGAAATGGTGAGCAGCACCCAGTAGCTATGGTGGCCATAGGGTAGAAATTTCGTGATGACGAAGCCCAGCAGCATGGCCACCGCTACTCGCGCCGAATGCCTGAAGACCGACGAATCGGGGGTAAGGTTATCCCGAAACGATTCCAGATTAATTTCCTGATGGGATACAAACCGGCCATATTCGAGGTCTTCGGTTTGTACAGGCCCCGTTTTGGGGGCAGCCAGATTCGTCTGAAGCGTGGTGAGTCGCTGCCTGACCGTGCGTAAACTGACCAGTACTTTTTTGAGTATCAATGTACTCCCTTCCTGATCGCCCAGCGCGTCAATGCTTTGTTTCAGGTCGTTCAGCAGAGGGGCCAGATTAGCGGGTTTGTTGAGAGCGACCGGTGACTGTATGGCCAGGCCAATGTGGTCGAGTTCGATGGATAGCTGCCGAATCAGGTGGGCGATTTTGTCGAGTACGCCAGTCTTGCCAAATCGGTCGCGGATGCTCGAATAGTCGTAAAACATGGCAATGATCTGCTCATACAGGTCCACGACGTCCACGAACGTCAATACCAGTAACCGGCCCGTTCGGGTGGTTTCCGTCACGATGCGCCGACTTTTGAATAACACTTCCCGAACCGCATCCTGCTTCTCGCTTACGACCACCTGCTGGGCAATCAAGCGTCGGTAATCGTCTTCCAGGACGGTCGAGGTGGCGTAGAAATCGGCTTTAATCACCATCAGTTTGGCAATCTCATGGATGCACTGACCTAACGCCTGCTGCGCCAGACGGTAAGGCCGGATTCGGGAGGATAGTAGGCTAATGACGGTGTACCAGATGCTTCCGGTCAGTACTAATACGCTTTCGCGCACAACGCCAGCCGCATCGAGCGGTCGGTCGAGCATCAGAATCATAATTAGCAAAGCTGCCGTACCGACTGAGGTCGCCCGGTTTCCCCAGATAGCGAACATGGAGAAAAAGAAACTGAACACCAGAATCTCGACCGACAGCGCATAGGGATTCATGCGGGCAAAGCCCGTGATGAGCGTGACCAGAAACCCAAACAGAGCCGTGGCTGTCATGCCGTTCCGCCGGTGCATATCGGGGCCGGGGGCGTCGCTCAAACTAACGTTCAGGGCACCTAATGAAATGGCCAGTCCGGTTTGTAGCTGGTCGAACTGAGCCAGCACAAGCGAAGGCAGCAAAATAGAAAGCGTGGTCCGCAGCCCGTCGGAGAAATACTGACTGGACAGGAAATAACTGATTTGCCGACTACGCTTGTTCATGCTGGAAATGCCTGCTTAACGCAGATTACAATTCGGTCCCAACGGGTAACAGACCTGTTTTGCGCTCGCCGATCTGCTGCCGCCACATGGCATAATACAACCCCTTTTGCGCTACTAATTCTTCATGAGTCCCTGTTTCAACAATCTTTCCTTTTTCCAGCACAAAGATCGTGTTGGCGTGCAGAATGGTCGATAGGCGATGAGCAATCAAAATGGTAATCTGCTCGTTCAGCGCCGATACCCGCCGAACGGTATCCGTAATTTCCTCTTCGGTTAATGAATCGAGGGCCGAGGTGGCTTCATCAAAAATCAGCAGTCGGGGGTGTCGAACCAGGGCGCGGGCAATGGACAGGCGTTGTTTTTCGCCCCCAGACATTTTAAGGCCACCTTCGCCAATTTGCGTGTCGAGTCCTTTTTCAGAGCGGGCCAATAAGTGATCACAGGCAGCTTTGTCTAATGCGTCGAGCAGTTCGGCTTCGGTGGCATCGGGCTTCACAAAAAGCAGGTTTTCGCGAATGGTTCCGGCAAACAGGTGCGTATCCTGGGTAACGAACCCAATTTGTCGGCGCATTGGGTTGAACCGAATATCTTTAGTCGAGATGTCATTGTAATAAATTTCACCGCCAACGGGCCGGTAGAGGCCCACAAGCAACTTCACCATTGTTGATTTCCCCGAACCCGACGGTCCCACAAACGCAATAGTGTCGCCAAGAGAAGCCTCAAACGAAACCCCATCAATGGCGTTCTGATTGGCTCTTTTATGCCGGAAAACTACATCGTCGAAGCGTAGGTGTTCAAGTGGCCCGACCACAACGGGCGAATCCGGGTTGCGCTCAATCGGTTTTTGCATCAACTGATCGAAACTATTCAAACCGGCTTCAGCTTCGCGGTAAGCCAGAATGATATTGCCTAATTCCTGAAGCGGATTGAAAATAGCCACCGAAATAAACTGCATGGAAATCAACTCGCCCGTGCTTAGTATATTCCGAAAAATGAGCCACAGCAGGGTAAACAGTACGGATTGTTTCAGTACGTTGAGCGTTGTACTTTGCCAGAACGACAGCAGCCGCACCCGCTTCACTTTAAACATTTCGAGGTCGAAGATTCGCCCGGTTTGAACCTTTAGCCGCCGGATTTCCGAGAACGTCAGCCCTAAGCTTTTAATAAGTTCAATATTCCGAAGTGATTCGGTAATAACACCCGAGAGTAGGGCCGTTTCCCGGTTAATGGCGCGTTGTGTTGTCTTGATTTGGGCGCTCAGCAGCCCCGTCAATCCACCCAGCAGCAAAACACCAATCAGAAACACCGGAACCAGCGCCCAGTGTTTCGTGACGGCATACCAAACCAGAAAACCGATACCGACGAGGGACGAAAACAGCACATTGACAAAGGAGTTAATGAACTTCTCCGTATCGGTACGGACCTTTTGCAGAATGGACAGCGTAGCTCCGCTGCTTTGATCGCCGAATTCCTGATAGGACAGCCGCAGCGTTTGTTTAAGTCCGTCATTGAAGATATCGGTACCGAATTTCTGAACGACCAACCGGGTAGCGTACTCTTGAAACGCCTTGACGATGTTTGCCAGAATGGCCACGCCAATGGCTATGCCCAGCAGGTATAAAACACCGCTGACCTTCTCTGAATCCGTTTTTTGACCCGGATTGGTGGCATATTCGTCAATGAGTTTACCAAAAATGATTGGGTCAACCAGCGACAATATCTGGGCAATACCTGCCAGCGCCAACGCCAGCACAGCCAGCCAGCGATAGGGCTTCAGGTATTGCCAGAGAATAGCCATAATAAGGAAGAGATACTACAAAATGAATAATGGATAACGCAAGTCTGTCTTATTCAGCCCGCCATTCATTATCCGTTATTCATTCTACATTATTCATTACTATTGGTCTAACTCCTGAATGCGGGCCAGGTGGCGGCCTCCTTCAAAGGGCGTATCGAGCCAGATTTGAACAAGCTTCAACGCCGTTTCTTCCGACATCATCCGTTCGCCAATTGAGATTACATTGGCATCGTTGTGCTGCCGACACAGCCGGGCCGATTCTTCATTCCAGCATAGCCCGGCGCGAACGCCTTTGATTCGGTTCGACATCATGGCCTCGCCATTGCCCGAACCACCCAGCACCACACCCCGCTCAACGTCGCCAGCGGCAACAGCTTCGGCAACAGGCCGGATATAGACTGGGTAATCGACGGAAGGTGTTTCGGCATAAGTGCCTTTGTCAATTACCTCGTGACCGAGATCAATCAGAAATTGTTTGATGGCTTCTTTGTAACGGAAACCGGCATGGTCGGAGCCAATGGCAATTTTCATCTGGAAACTTGATTTACTGAAATAAAGAGAAATTAATTTTATGTGATCAGGTCGAAATAATAGAACGCTGATTATTATGATTCTCTAAGATCATCCTGAATCATAGCAATCGTAAAAATCAGCGTTTTATTGTTTCGGCAATCTCATGAAGCATGTCTGTAGTGAGTGGCTTGGTGAAATAACCCTTAATGTACGGCAGTAAGGCCACCCGTTGCGTATCGCGCAGATTCAGCGATGTAGTCAGAATTAATATCGGTAAACGGCTTTTAAGTGGGTCATCTAACAGGCTATACCGTTCTAAAAATTCAAATCCGTCCATACCGGGCAAATTAATATCTGTCAGAATTAGATCCGGGCGTACATAATCGGGGTGCCCGGTATCAGCCAGATACTGTAGCGCCTGCGTTCCATTTTCCATGACTCGAACGTGGTCGCACACATCTGCATCCTGAATGATGATTTCATGCAAAAAATTGTCGTCGGGGTTATCATCAACCAGCAGAATGCAGTGAATCGGTCTGGGCATAATGGTGCAGAGTTTTGATGACTTTGGGTATCGTGAAATAAAACGTAGTGCCTTCGCCTACCGCGCTCTCAATCCAGATTTGACCACCATAAATATCAACAACTTTTTTGCAGGTCGCCAGCCCAATTCCAGTTCCTGAGTATTCGTGTCGGCCGTGTAATCGCTGGAAAATCTGAAATACCCGGTCGAAATATTTCGGGTCGATGCCGATGCCATTGTCCCGAATCCCAAAGCAAAACTGGGTAGGTTGATCGATGGCCTCAATCGTAACCTGCGGGACCGTATCGGCTTTGCGGTATTTTAAGGCATTGGAAATCAGATTTTGAAAAACCTGTTTAAGGTCTGTATAATGGGCGGTGAGCGTAGGCAGTGAGCCAACCTTCACGGCAGCGCCACTGGCCCGAATTTCGGTCTGTTGTTCCTCCAGAATTTCGGCTACCACCTGGTTTAAATTGACCTCTGTAAAGGCAACATTAGTGCCAACGTGTGAGAATGTCAGCAGATCATCAATCAACGACTGCATTCGCTCGGAGGCTTTGGTGGATGTGGTCACTAATCGCTGGGCATCGGCGGGTAACTCAGAACCGTATTTGCTTTCAAGCAGGTTCAGGTAGTTGGAAATCGTTTTCAGGGGCGATTTTAAATCGTGCGAAGCTACATAGGCAAATTGCTGTAATTCTTCGTTCGAGCGGGATAGTTCCTGAACAGCCTGCTGGCGAAACGATAGTTCCCGGTCATACTCTTTGGATGTACGTAGTCCAACAGCTTCATCGAAATACCGAAACAGGGCCAGCACAGTGGCAATCGAGACAATTCCCGTCAGAAAACGAACCAACGCGCTGACCCGGTAAACCGGCACCCAGAATAGCATGGCGTCGATGAGGTGCGTGAGGCCGCAAAGCAAAATAAAAGCCCCAAAAAGCCAGAAAACGCCTGGCAGTGGTACTCCCTTTTTAATGAAAAGATACCGGATCAGCATCATCGGAATAATCATATAGGCCAGCCAGATCATCAGGTCCGATGTAATATAAAGCCATCCATGAAAATCAGTCCAGTGCCCGCAAAGCCAGCGGGGAGGCCAGTCGCTGGAATCCGTAAGACGCCGAAAAAAATCAACTACCTGTTCCATAAATAATGCTGCTGATGCGGTTTGCTATCTTAGAAAGTTATTATTTAACTGATAAAGTTAAGTCCTCTATTGAAATAATACGGGGCAAGTCGAATAAAAAAGTTACTGGTAGGGTTCTTGGGAAACACACCGCCTTTTAAGGGTGCTGTCGTACAAAACCTTATTGACTCAAATTTGCTCCACAACCCAGATGCCGGTAACTTGCGCCGTCTTTTGGTCAGACAACCTGTTTTCCAATGATTCCAGCTACTAACCAGCGTCCGGCTGCCACAATTCTGTTCATTTTTGGTGGCAGTGGCGACCTGAATCTTCGCAAACTTACCCCCGCCCTGTATAACCTGTATCTCGACAACTACTTGTCTGATCGCTTCGCAGTGGTTGGCCTGGGTCGAAGTTCTTATACCGACGAGTCGTTTCGGGAGCGGCTGCTGGAAGGGGTCCAATCGTTCTCGCGCCGGAAAAACGGCCCTGACGATGCCTGGAAGAGCTTTTCGCCCGCCGTTTCGTACCTGCAAATGGACGCCGGTGATGCCGGAGCCTACACAACGCTATCCGACTTTGTTACGACTAAGGAGCGGGAGTGGGGTGTGCAGGCCAACGTTGTATTCTATTTAGCCGTTGCTCCTCAGTTGGTGCCGGGCATTGCTGCCAACTTAGGTAAACTTGCGCTTTGTGGAGACAAATCCCGCGTTCGGATTGTGGTTGAAAAACCGTTTGGCCGCGATTTGAAAACGGCGCAGGAACTGAACGCACTGCTGGGTGGGCTGTTTGCCGAAGAGCAGATTTACCGCATCGACCACTATCTTGGCAAAGAAACGGTTCAGAATATCCTGGCCCTTCGCTTTGCCAACTCGCTGTTTGAACCCATCTGGAATCGGCGATACATTGATTATGTGCAAATTACGGCTTCCGAAACCGTAGGGCTGGAAGGACGTGGCGGGTATTATGAAACATCAGGCGCGTTGCGGGACATGATTCAAAATCACCTGCTCCAGATGCTCTGTATGGTGGCGACCGAAGCGCCTATTTCGTTCGATGCCAACGAAGTACGGAACAAAAAAGTAGATGTACTCAACGCCATCCGCCGGATTACGCCCGAACAGGTGAAGGACGTGGCCGTTCGGGGGCAGTACGGCCCCGGTGAAAAAGATGGAAAGTCCGTTCCGGGCTATCGGGAAGAAGAAGGTGTGAAACCTGATTCGAGCACTGAGACGTTTGCGGCTATCAAACTTTTTGTTGATAACTGGCGGTGGGAAGACGTGCCGTTCTACCTCCGAACGGGTAAGTCGCTACCCGAAAAAGCAACCGTCATTACGATTCAGTTTAAGCCTGCGCCCTATTATGCCTTCCCCGAAGAGGCTACGCACAATTGGCAGTCGAACCGGCTCACCATTGGCATTCAGCCCGCTATGGACATTCGATTGCGGTTTCAGGCCAAACGACCCGGCCAAACCCTCGCCATCGACCCCGTCGAAATGGTATTTAGCTACAAAGATGCTTATGCCGGCCAGGAGCCGGAAGCATACGAAACACTTCTCCTCGACGTTATGACCGGCGATGCGACCCTCTTCATGCGGGCCGATCAGGTTGAAGCAGCCTGGAAAGTAGTAACGCCCATTCTGGAAGCCTGGGAATCCGAAACGCCCGATTTCCCAAACTATGCGCCCGGCTCCTGGGGACCCGAAGCCGCCAATCAACTCGTTGAGAAAGACGGCTTTCAGTGGATGATGAAGTGAAAACAGTCGTCAGTCGATAGTCGTCAGTCAGGAGTGGCTGGCACGAGATTATCCACTCCTGACTGTCGACCACCAACTCTTATGTCTACCCAACTCGCTGCCCTATTTGTGGATGATGAACGCCTGCCGTGGGAAACGGTGACTGAAGGCGTGAAACGCAAAATCATGACCTACGATGCCAACCTGATGATGGTGAAAGTCGCCTTTGACACGGGAGGTATCGGGGCGGCTCACCGGCATGTGCATACCCAAATGAGCTACGTAGCGAGTGGGTCTTTCTCAATCACTATTGGCGATGAAACCCGCATCGTTCGGGCGGGCGATGCCTACTACATTCCACCGAATGTATGGCACGGAGCCGTTTGCGAAGAGGCTGGTACGCTGGTCGATATGTTCGCGCCGATGCGCGAGGATTTTGTGAATCAGTAAGTAATTATCAGTAATGCCATATCTTCAAGATATGGCATTACTTTTCCGGGATGTTATGCAACTCATCATCAAAAAGAACCCGACCGAACTGGCGAAAACGGCGGCAGATTTTATTACAAAGCGGATTAATGAGGTTCTGAAAACGCAGGATCGGTTTACGATTGCGCTGTCGGGGGGGAGCACGCCCAAAGCCCTGCATGAACTACTGGCGAAACCGCCTTATGTCGGTAAAATCCCGTGGGCACAACTGCATGTGTTTTGGGGCGATGAACGCTACGTGCCCATTGACGATGAGCAGAGCAACGCGGGTATGGCCTATGATACGCTACTCGGTCACATCTATACGCCCGAAAACCAGATTCACGTCTGGCGCACCGACCTCGATCCCGATGCTGCAGCCGCCGACTACGACCGGATTCTGCACGAGTACTTCGGCGAAACCGGACCCAGCTTCGATTTAGTGTTGCTCGGTATGGGCGACGACGGCCACACGCTTTCGCTATTTCCCGGAACTGAGGTGGTTCATGAAAAAACGGCCTGGACAAAAGCGTATTTCCTGACCCAGCAGAATATGTTTCGTCTGACGCTGACCGCACCCATTGTAAACCGGGCTGCCTGTGTGGCTTTTTTGGTAGCTGGCCCGAAAAAAGCCGAACCGTTAACAGAAGTGCTGGAGGGTGCTTACAACCCAGATAAATATCCATCCCAAGTTATCAAGCCTGTTGATGGCGAACTGGTCTGGCTTGTTGATGAAAAAGCGGCTGAATTGCTGACAAAGAACTGATTACAGTCTGGCGAATTGTTCCGCTTCCAACTAACAAAAAAGACCCTCCGAGAAGGGTCTTTTTTCATGGTGTAATAGAAAACAATTACTTGATCGAATCTTTTTTGGTGGTATCGCTCGTCATGGTTGAGGTCGAATCAGTAGTCATTTTGGTTGAATCACTCATCATGGATGTTGAGTCGGTTACTGTGGTAGATGTTTCGGTCGATTCGGTTTTGGTGCTGGAGCAGGCTGTGGCTAACGCCATCATAGAGAGCAGAAAAAACGCAGATTTTGCCATGTTTGTCAAAAATTGAAGTGATTGAAAGTTTGAGTTCACTATTAATTCGGCAAAACGGAAAAAGTAACCCATATTAATTTGATTATTCTTGATTTTTCCGAATAAGTATAAAGTTATAAGGGTAAAGATATTGTTTAAAGCCGATTTGACTTTTGCAAACAAAAAATGTCCTGTGCATTGCAATCGCCATCGGTATCTCAGAAGTGTGTTCGCCTACTATGTCCACCTTTACTTCAACCTTGGATCGAACGGATGTGGTTCAATGCTGATTAGTTTGAGGGTGGCGTGTTCGGGGTGGAGCGGGTTAAGGAGGTAGTTAAATTCAATGGGGGAGTGGACAGATGGAACGCGTAAGAGCCAATGGGTCATCTCTTTCGCCCATTGCTCAGCTAATAAAGCTAATTCAGGCAGGTAAGGAATAATCTCCCAGTTTTTGGGCAATTTTCCTGCATCAATCGTAAAGATTGTAGCCTGCTCAGGCACTTCGAGGGTTAGTAAAGAAAGATTATTGGGCAATATTGTTGAGTTAGCCAATAACTCAAGTTTGGCAAGTGAAACACAATCAGATGTGTATAGGATTCGGGTGCCTTTTCGATTCCATCGACCGGCACTATATAACCCCCCTGTGCCACTTAGGTCGGCAGCGAACTCAGTGGGCGAAAAACGGTATAAGCGCATCGTTACGAGTATATGCCGTATTGAATACGAAATAAAATTTCCATAGCTTCCTGACGACCAATGGTAGAATCTAATAAATCAACAGGTCTTCGATTACCCAATGCATAATTTGGGTTATCTAACCAATATTGAAGTTTTTCAGAGTTACCGAAAATGTCAAGCCCTTTGGCATAAAGTTCCGAAAGTGAGATGGCTTTCTCTGTTTCGTCTTTTGTCAGGAAGGATTTAGCACGAATACGACGTTGATAGGTACTTTCGGAAATAGCCAGCAAATGGCTCATTATTCGATTAGAGAATCCTAATTTTTCCTGCAAATATTTGGCTGACTCCATAGGTAGACCGGCATTAACGAGATCAATCAGATCAAATGTATTCTCTACCCGGCGGTTTACGATAGCTTCTCCTCCTAAAGCAACCATAATTTCTGGAATACTTACCTGCATGGTTATTTGATAGTTTTTTTTCTGTCAAATGATAACAATGAAACAAAGATAAGAATTCTGGTTAATCAAAAAACGATACAAACGATTTGTTTTTCAGTTCTACCTTTGCAACTGTACCAATGAGCGAATTAGTGAATGAGTGAATGAGCGAATAACCGCCATAACCTATTCGCTCATTCACTCATTCATTAATTCAGTCATTATTTATGGAATACCGGATCGAAAAAGACACGATGGGCCAGGTGCAGGTGCCCGCCAATGTGTATTGGGGCGCTCAAACCCAGCGTTCTATCGAAAACTTTAAAATTGCCCAGGACATCAATAAAATGCCCCGCGAGATTATCCGGGCATTTGCCTACCTCAAAAAAGCAGCCGCGCTCACCAACCTCGATGCCGGTGTGTTATCGCAGGAAAAAAGCGACCTCATCGGGCAGGCCTGCGACGAAATTCTGGCCGGAAAATTAGACGACCAGTTTCCGCTGGTGGTTTGGCAAACGGGGTCGGGTACGCAGTCGAATATGAATGTGAATGAGGTCGTTGCCTATCGGGGTCACGTTTTACACGGCGGTCAGCTTACCGACGAGAAGAAGTTTTTGCATCCTAACGACGACGTGAACAAGTCTCAGTCGAGCAACGACACCTTCCCAACGGCCATGCACATTGCAGCCTACAAAATCTTGCTCGACGTAACGATTCCCGGTATTACCAAACTGCGTGACACGCTGGCTGCGAAATCGAAGCAGTTTATGCACATCGTGAAAATTGGCCGGACGCACTTCATGGATGCTACTCCGCTGACGGTTGGGCAGGAGTTTTCTGGCTACGTGTCGCAATTAGATCATGGCCTGCGGGCCATCAACAATTCGCTGGCGCACCTGAGCGAACTGGCGCTGGGCGGTACAGCGGTTGGTACGGGCATCAACACTCCCCCGAACTATTCCGAGAATGTAGCGAAACACATTGCCACCCTGACGGGCCTGCCGTTCATCACCGCCGAAAACAAATTTGAAGCCTTAGCTGCCCACGATGCGATTGTAGAAGCACACGGCGCGTTGAAAACCGTTGCGGCCAGCCTGATGAAAATTGGGAACGACATTCGGATGCTGTCCAGCGGCCCCCGCGCGGGCATTGGTGAATTGCACATTCCTGATAATGAACCCGGTTCATCCATCATGCCGGGTAAAGTAAACCCAACGCAGTGCGAAGCCATGACGATGGTGGCCGCGCAGGTCATGGGCAACGACGTAGCGATCAATTTTGGCGGGGCAATGGGCCATTTTGAACTGAACGTGTTCAAACCCGTCATGATTTACAATTTCCTGCACTCGGCCCGGCTCATCGGCGATGTGTGCGTGTCGTTCAACGACAAATGCGCCGAAGGCATCGAACCCATCGAAGCCAATATCAAAAAGCACGTCGATTCGTCGTTGATGCTGGTTACGGCCCTAAACACCAAAATCGGCTATTATAAAGCCGCCGAAATTGCTCAGACCGCCCACAAAACCGGCTCAACTCTCAAAGAAACCGCCCTCAAACTCGGCTACCTGACTGAAGAAGAGTTTAACGAATGGGTGAAGCCGGAAGATATGGTGGGCGGTCCGACGGGTCGGGAACTGAAGTGATGGATGAGCGCCCTTATTCATTTAAATCGGACGAGACAGAATATGTGTATCGTTTTGATAGTGTTAGTGAGCAAAAAACAGTTCGTAAACTCATCGTTTTCACAGATATTGGATTAGGTCAGTTTTATAACCTTGCTTTGCTGGACGAATTACCCGACGGGGCCTTATCTGACAGTAACACATCCAACAATAGTGATATGGTAACGGTACTGGCTACTGTTTTTAGGGTTATAGACGATTTTCTGAACCGATTTCCGGGTGTTTTTGTCTATTTTAGTGGAAGCGATACGCGACGTACCCGCCTGTACCGTATTGCAATAAGCCACGAACTTGCCCGTTTGCAGGAGGAATACATCATTTTGGGAAGACACGATGACGAGGCAGTTCCTTTCGCTCCGAATCAAGAGTATGATGGTTTTTTAATCGGGAAAAAGCTATGAAGTCAATTGACGAAAAAACAGAACAGCCAATACAGATACGTCGGTATTCTGACCATCCGGTTGTGAAAAAGAAAGTAGCTGAAGCCCGCCGGTTTTTAGCGAAATCAGACTTGTCTTTTCTGAACAATCCATCGAAAAAGAAGTAGCGATTTCGCTCGGCTAACGCACGCTGGAAAATTCGACCAATAGGTGAAGCCGGAAGATATGGTGGGCGGTCCGACGGGTCGGGAGGTGAAGTAGGAGGGGATTTACCCAACTAATTTACAAGATTAAGTTTGCAGACCCTGCTTTACGGTAGGGTCTGCGTTTTTATACGAAGTTGTATATCGCCAAATCTGTATAGTTGGTCTTGTCAATTCGGCTCAATATGCCTCACCTCCGCGACTACTTCACCCCATTTCATCAGTTCGCTGCCGACGAGTGGCAACGGATTGAGAGTGCGTTTAAACCAAAATCGTACCGAAAAGGCGAGTTTCTGTTACAGGCGGGGCAAACCGACCGCCATGTCTGGTTTATCGAACAGGGGGTTCTGCGGATTTATGAAGAATTTGAAGACGGGGTTGAGCAAACGTTTTATTTCATGAGTTCGGGGCAGTTAGTGGCTGATATCGAAAGTTTTAATCATCGATCCGTAAGTGAGGGCAACATACAGGCCGTGACCGACTGCCAGACGCGGGCCATTAGCTACGATGCGTTTCAGGAAATAGCCGGGCACGTTTCAGCCTGGAATTCGACTGTTCAGCACATTACGGAGAAGGTGCTGATGGAAAAAGTGCAGAAGCGCAGCCGACTCCTCTATGAGGACGCCAAAACGCGCTATCAGCGGTTGCTGATTGAACAGCCCGAAGTGGCGCAGCAAGTGCCGCTGGGCATGATTGCTTCCTATCTGGGCATCACCCTTCCATCGTTAAGCCGCCTGCGAAAACAACTTTCCATCGAACACGCCTGATTTTTTGCCAATTGGTAAAAAATCAGGCCCTGAAAAGCCGGACGTTTGCCCTGTCAACTCAGCAAACGAACCAATGGCTTCTCAAACAATTATCATTACTGGTGCAACGCAGGGACTTGGCTATTATGCTGCCCAGACACTGGCTCAACAAACATACACGGTCGTGATGGCGGGGCGTAGTCCGGCTAAAAATGAAGCAGCCGCTACCGCCATCCAAAAAGTGACTGGCAACCAGAACGTCCATGCTATAACGCTCGATCTGGCATCGCTGGCATCGGTACGGCAGTTTGTGCAGGATTTTACGGCGCGAACAGATTTGCCGCCCCTGTTCGGCTTAATCAACAACGCGGGTTTACAAATTATTGGCCCAACGGAATTTACGGCTGACGGCATCGAAATGACGTTTGGTGTCAATCACCTCGGTCATTTTCTATTGACGACGCTGTTATTGCCCCACTTCGCCAAAACCGCCCGGATTATTGTTGTCAGTAGCGGAACGCATTATAGCGATGAACCTTTCGCGCAGGCCTTAGGCGTGCCGCCACCCGCTTACTCGACCGCTGAACTGTTAGCCCATCCTGAACCTACAACTGAGAAACCGGCTAAAATTGGCGCCGAGCGTTACTCGACTTCCAAATTGTGCAACCTGCTCTTTGCCTATGAACTAATCCGGCATCTGAAAGCTAATGGCCGTACTGGGCTGGCTGTCAACGCCTACGACCCCGGCCTGATGCCCGGTTCCGGTTTGGCGCGTCAGCAGAACGGGTTGATGCGATGGGTTTGGGCGAATGTGCTTCCCATATTGCGGCTATTTCCGGGAGTGGGTAGCGTTCAAACTTCGGGGCCATTGCTGGCGCAATTGATGAGCGACAGGGCGTTTGATAACGTGACAGGCAACTACTTTTTTTTCTACAGGCCGGGCGACCGGCGCGAAAAGCCGTCGTCGGCAGAGTCGTATGATTTGGCTAAGGCCCGCGATTTATGGGAAACCAGCGAACGGCTAACTGGGTGTACCGTTCCTGCGAGTCGCAAAACTACCACTCACTAATATGGCGTGCTGGTGTGTAGGGTGTCAGGCTTTACTACGTTTCTGCCTATAAATCAAACAAGCCTTTTGCGCCCGTCGCGAAGGGCTTTTGTCGTGTACATCAACCAATAAATCTATTAAAATTATATTAAAAAATAAGGATTTTAGGGCGCTCCGACCAAAAGATTATAAGCTTTTCAGGTCGAAAATCCAATTGTATTATTCTAATAATTAGACGTTCTTGCATTAAAGGAAGAAAATCCCTTATCGTCAATGTAAAGCCTTGAATTTTACATAAAAATACATCGTTTAAACGAAATTTGTTTAAACAAATATTGGTTATACCTTTGACACGCCCTTACAGACATGAGCACGACCTATCTTAATGAATATCATCGGCTGATTGCCAATCTACATAAGACGGACAGCTATATCTTTAACTATTTTGGACAAAAGCTGGCTCCGTTCGATCTGTCAGTACAGCAGTATATCACATTGCGCCGTTTGTCGGAAGTTTATCCAAACAGCCTGACAGCCGGTGAGCTAAAAGAGAAAATGACGGATATAAACTCCGACATGACCCGGCTCACGGACCGATTGGTGGCGAAAAATCTGATTGTTCGCGAAGTCGATCCACAAAACCGTCGGCGGGTAAACCTGCGGCTCACCGAGGAATCGTTCCGATTCGTAGAAACCGTAGCTGTTGAGTTCAGAAATTTTGAATCCATTGTCAGTCACCTGACCGACGAGGAAGTACGCATTATGAACACACTCTTAGAAAAGATTAGAAATCAATCCGCAGTATGAAAAAGTATGCAATAGGAATGGGCCTGTGGCTGATGAGTTTAGGATGGGTAAGTGCCCAGCCTGCCCCATCGACCCTGCCGCTGGACCGGGCCATTCAACTGGCTTTACAAAATAACAAGGGGATTAAACTGGCTGATTCGCGCATAGAGGCTGCCGAAGCTAAAGCGCAGGAAGCTAAAGATCGCAGTTTACCTACGGCGAATGCGTCGCTTGCGTACTCCCGCTATAGCCTGACGGGGCCGTTTTCCTTTGGAAAAGGGGAGGACGGAAAAGCTCTGTTTGGCATACCGGCAGGCTCATTTTACACCACGATGGGGGGCGCTACGGTAAGCAAAGAAATTTTTGGCGGTTTTGCCGAAAAGTCAGCCGAGAAATCGGCGGAGCTGCTGGCCAAAGCGAGTCATTTAGATGCACAACGCAACCGTTCCGAACTGGTGTATACCGTCACAGACGCTTACTATAACCTTGTCAAACTGGCCCGTTCGGTTCAGGTAATCGAGCAGAACATCCGGCAGTTTGAGGAGCGGGAACGGGACGCCCAAAACCTGCAAACAGAAGGGGTGGTAACGGCCAACGAGGTGCTGAAAATTCAGTTGCAGAAAAACAACCTGAATCTGAGTCGGCTGCAAGTGGAGAAAGCCCGTCAAACGGCACTCTATAACTTTGGTCTGCTGATTGGCCTGCCCGAAAATCAGGTAGTAGCCGTTGACACGGTACTGACCAACCCAACGGTTGTTTCAGAGTCGTTGAGCGCATTTCTGGACCGGGCCGTACAGACGCGCCCCGAAGTAGAAGCCAATGCCCTACGGGTGCAGTCGGCTCAGCAGATGTTGCGGAACACCAAAAGTTCGATGTATCCGCACGTAGGCGCATCGGCGGGTTATAATTATATCAACCCAACGGCCCGGTTGATCCCGGAAGGAAATTCGTTTATCAGCGCCTGGAATGTAGGGTTGGGCATCAGCTACAACATTGGTTCGCTCTACAATATGAAGGGCAAACTCCACAGCGCTCAAACGGCAATTGATCAAACCGCCTTGCAAAGCCAGCAGCAAACCGATCAGATTCGGTCGGAAGTGGTTACGGCCTACAATAATTACCAATTAGCGCTTGAACAGCAAAACGTGATCCGCACGGCGGTAGGACAGGCGCAGGAAAATTACCGCCTAACCGATTCGCGGTTCCGCAATGGGCTGGTTGGCTCAACGGATTTGCTGGAGGCCAATAGCTTTTTACTACAGGCTCAACTCAATGTGATCAACGCAACGGTCGATGCTCAACTTGCCTACCAGCGGCTGTTGAAAGCGACGGGTGCTAATCTTTAATGTATAATTAATAATGGATAATGCAAATGGATGATAGTGAAGAACATAACAGCCATTCTTTATTATACATTTTACATTATTCATTCCCTTTAAAACCATGAATACCAAAACATTATTCCGCGTAGGGGGCGTACTCGTCCTGGTCATTGCGCTCTTTTTTGGGTACAGCGAGTTCCGCTACCTGCAACGTCATGAAACCACCGACGACGCCCAGATTGACGGCGACGTTAACCCGGTTATTCCAAAGGCTGGTGGCTATGTGAAGGCCATTCGCTTCAACGACAATCAGTTCGTGAAAGAAGGCGATACGCTTGTGGTGTTAGATGATGCCGATTATAAAATCCGTGTAGCACAAGCCGGAGCCGCTTTGCAAAGCGCACTGGCAGCCGCCGGGGTTTCCCGCTCGCAGGTGAACGTGGCATCGGCTACCATCCAAAGTTCGCAGGCGAGTGTTCAAACGGCTAAAAACCAAGTATATACAGCTCAGGCTAACGTAACGGCGGCTCAGGCCCGTGCCCGTAAAGCCGCTCAGGATTTTGACCGTTATAGCCGACTACTGGCCGAAAAAACCGTTCCGCAACAACAGTTCGATGCCGTGCAGGCCGAGCGCGATGCGGCCCAGGCGCAACTACAGGCGGCTCAGGCGCAATTGCAAACAGCACAGTCGCAGGTGAGCGCGGCCGGTACGCAAACGGGTGTGACGAGTTCGCAGCGTCGGGCTACGGAAGGGCAGATTTCGGTGGCGCAGGCGGCTATTAAACAGCGTCAGGCCGACCTGGATTTGGCTAAACTGCAACTGTCTTATACGATTGTTCGGGCACCCATTTCGGGCGTTGTTTCGAAGCGGGCCGTGCAGGTCGGTCAATTAGTTCAGGCCGGGCAGGCTTTGTGTTCGGTCGTGGGTAACTCATCGCTGTGGGTAACGGCTAATTTCAAAGAAACGCAGTTGAAACAGATGCAGCCCGGCCAGACGGTCGATATTGACGTCGATGCGTTCGGTGGTGAGAAATTAGTGGGTCATGTCGGTTCATTTGCTGGTGCCACGGGTGCCAAATTCTCTTTGTTACCTCCCGATAATGCTACGGGTAACTACGTGAAAGTAGTCCAACGAATTCCGGTTCGGATTGATCTGGATAAAAACAGCCCGCTTTATGCGAAACTCCGCCCAGGTATGAGTGCAACGGTTGCCGTGGATTTGCAGAAGTAAAGGCTTGAGTGTCTGAGTGGTGTCGGGTTTTAGAATGGCAACGGCCAACCGCCGACACCACTCGAATCATTTCAATCGATTTTATGAAAAATTTAGGTTTTGATAAATGGATTGTCGTTCTGACCGTAACGACAGCCGCCCTGCTCCAAACCATCGACTCGTCTATCGTCAATGTGACACTGAATCAGATGATGGGGAATCTTGGAGCCTCGCTCGGCGATATTAGCTGGGTCGTGACGGGCTACGCAGCCGCCAGCGCCGTGATGATTACGATGTCGGGCTGGCTGACGGCCAAACTGGGTCGTCGGAATTACTTTGCCGCGTCGATTGTCCTGTTTACGATTGCGTCAGTGTTTTGTGGAACGTCCACGAATGTCTGGGAACTGGTCTTTTTCCGGGTTGTGCAGGGCATCGGTGGGGGAGGACTGCTCACGACGGCCCAATCCATTCTGATTCAGACGTTTCCGAAGGAACAATTAGGTATTGCCAATGCCATCTTCGGGATGGGCGTTATCATTGGGCCTTCTATCGGCCCAACGCTGGGGGGCTATATCACCGATAATTTGTCGTGGAACTGGGTGTTTTACATCAATATCCCGTTCGGCATTGCCGCCACTGCCCTGACGTACCTGTACATTAAAGAGCCTGCCGAAAAGGTAGAAGCGGGTAAGATGGACTGGCTGGCGCTGATACTTCTGACAATGGGGATTGGCGGTTTACAGATTGTTCTTGAAAAGGGATACGAAGAAGATTGGTTTACCTCAGAGTTTATTGTCATCATGTCCATTGCAGCCGGTGTCGGGCTGATTGGCTTCATCTGGCGGCAGTTGGCCGTTAAACTGCCTATTCTGGATTTGCGGTTGCTGCGCCAGCGCCGGTTTGCAGTCGGAACGCTGTTCAACTTCATTCTGGGTTTCGGGCTGTTTGCATCGGTGTTTATTATTCCGGTTTTCTGCCAGACGATTCTGGGCTTCACCGCCAGCCAGACGGGGCTGTTACTCATGCCCGGTTCGATTATGACCGGCCTGATGATGCCGGTAGTGGGTGGGTTGCTGAGTAAGAATTACATCTCGCCCATCTGGTATGCTGCTATCGGATTCCTGCTGTTTTTCGGTTTCTGTTTCGATTTGTCGGCCATTAGCTTAGCGGCTGGACCAGATTATTTTTTCTGGCCGCTTATTGTTCGGGGAATTGGCATGGGTATGATCTTCATTCCACTGACCACCATTACGTTAGCCGACTTGAAAAATATTGAAATTCCGCAGGGTTCGGCCCTGACGGGGATGATTCGCCAACTGGGTGGCACGTTTGGAACGGCCATCATGACGACCTACATCTCTACCCGCACCATGTTTCATTCCGCACGGCTGGGCGATAATGTGTCTATGTACAACCCACTGTCGGTTGAACGGATTAAACAATATACCAGCCTGTTTCTCTCGAAAGGAGATGCGCTGATGACTGCCACCGGCAAGGCGTATGGCGTTATGCAGGGTGCGGTAATCAAGCAGGCTTTAGTGATGACTTATGCCGATGCGTTTCTGGTGATCGGCGCGTTTTTCCTTGTTTGTGTGCCGCTGCTGTTGCTGTTCATCGGTAAAAAAATTGAAGCCCCGGCGCATACGGAAATGGTGATGGAATAAATACGCCAACGAAGGGTGTAGAAAGAATAGGTAGTGTTTTTTGTTGTTTATTTGTTTTTGACTCGACATCGGATGACCATTAGTCATCCGATGTTTTTTTAGTAATGTTACCACCGGCAGCGGCCGACCGCCCCAACCCCCTCCTGTTTTAGGAGGGGGCTTTTCCTAAGCCATACAGGCTTCCTCCTTAGAACGTTGAGGGTGGGCAGAATAGCCTCCTTATGGCCCCCGTCTGTTTTAGGAGGGGCCGGGCCGACGCTTCGGTTGGGGCGGTCGGCCGCTGCCGGTGGTAAACTACTGGACTTGCTGCATCAGCCAGGCCGTAGCGAGGTCGGTGGTGCCGAGCTTTTCGAGTTTTCGTAATCCGGTGAATGAGAAGGCAATAGCAAGGGAGGTCGAGAGGACGACCTCCCACAGAAAGTTTGAGGTGAACGGGTCTAAACCATACTGGGTAGTTTTGCCAAATCGTACATAAATCCTTATTGTGTCCCTATTTCCGGGAAAAACTGCAAAAGCGACAGTTGGACGTAGCCCTGTGAAGTATGTTAAACATACATAATGGATTTAATTAACTATAAAACAGAGGGTGGCCGTTACCCTGAGCCTGTCGAAGGGCAGGGGTTAGCAATGCAGTGAGACAATTCCCATTATTCACGTTGTGTTTGTAAATGCGCTCTATAGCTGTTTAGATGATTTCGTCAGTACAGTTGCCCGTAGCCCAGTACTATGTGTGCAATAGGAAACGGTGGTCGGTTAATTCTGTTATCTGACCAATCTATTCAGTAGCCTGCGATTGACTGTTGAGTAACCTTTTTCAACGACTGGGTTCCATTTCCATCTTGTAGACCTTAAGCCCCTGCTACGTTTGTCTCGCTAACCACAGCAGACAAACATCATGAAAAGGATAGCTTGGGCATTGAGCATAGTAGCCGTTCTGTTCGGCATCGGGTTCTGGCTCGCCCATAATCAGCAAACGCAGCAGGCGCAGGTTCAGGCCGCAGCCCGCCCCCTGCCCGTAACGGTAGCTGTTGAGCCGGTAGTTCGGCAATCGTTGACGACCCAAACCGAATACATTGGGCAAAGCACATTCTGGCGCGAGGTGCCGATGACGGCCACTACGCAGGGCATCGTGCGGGAACTGTACGTGCGGCTTAACGGACCCGTTCGGGTGGGTCAATCACTGCTCAAAGTGGACACTGACGTGAATGAGGCCTCGCTGGCTCTGGCCGAAGCGACGCTCGCCAAAGCACGGCAGGATCTGATCCGTTACGAGACGCTGCAACGCGAAAACAATGTATCGGGCACTGAAGTCGAGAACGCCCGCCTGCAGGTTCGCAACGCAGAGTTTGGGCTTACGTCCATCCGCAAGCAGGTCAGCGACGCGCTCATCAAAGCACCCATCGGCGGCACCATTACCGAGAAACCTATTGAACGGGGTATGTACATTGCGCCCGGCACGCCCTTAGTCACGATCACCGACGTATCAGCGGTTAAAGTGACCATTAGTGTTCCTGAAACGGAGCTTACTGTTTGGTCGACTGGCCAAGTTGTTCCGGTCGAGTTTGAAGCGTATCCGGGCGTTTTGTTCCCCGGAATGGTGCACCACATTGGCCTGAAAGGCGGAGACTCGAATGCCACTGCTGGAACTTCCGTTCCGGGAACCTCCGTTCCGGGCCGGTTTCCGGTTGAGATTCGAGTTGCCAATACCCGGTTGCGGCAACATCCGTTGCGGCAATATCCATTGCGGCAACATCCATTGCGGGTGGGTATGACGGCCCATGTCCGCCGTAAAAATAGCCTGGCGGTATCGGCATTGACCATTCCCCGTGCGGCTCTGGTGCAGACCGGCGATACAACCGCCGTCTATGTCCTGCAAGGTCAGCGCGTTCACCTGCGTCCCATTCAGACCGGCGAGCAGGCAGGCATTAACGTAATCGTGCGCCAGGGTTTACAGGCGGGTGAACAGGTGGTCGTCAGCGGGCCCAGTGGACTGAGAGATGGCTTATCCGTGAGCCGTAAACAACTAACAGTAATCCGTTAACCCTGACCCGAGCACCGATTCATCTGTACACACTACGAACTGACGACTGCTAACAGTTGACTGTCATGAACCTCACTCAACTCTCCATATCCCGGCCCATTCTCATCCTTGTCCTATTCCTGGTGCTGGGCATCCTGGGCCTGTTTTCGTACACGCAACTGCGCTACGAACTGCTGCCCAACATCGCCACGCCCTACGTAACCGTTTCGACGGTCTGGCCGGGAGCGTCACCAGGCGAGCTGGAAACGTCCATCACGCGACCCATCGAGGAAGCCGTTTCGACCGCCGACCAGGTCAAACGCATCACGGCGCAGTCGCTGGAAAATATCTCGATTGTAACCATCGAGTTTCGGCAGGGGGCCGATGCCGACAAAGCCCTACAGGAAAGTCAGCGACGGGTGAACGACATGCTGGCGACGTTGCCCGCCGGGAGCAAAACGCCACAGGTTAGTAAGTATTCCCTGGCCGATCTGCCCGTACTCCGCGTGGCTATCACGAGCCAACTACCCCCGCTCGAACTGGGAACCCTGCTTAAAAACCAGATCAAACCCCGACTGGCGCAGGTGCCGGGCGTGGGTCAGGTCAACTTTGTCGGCCTGACCGAAACAGAAGTGGCCGTTGAGGTAGATGCCCGTCTCTTGCAGGAGCGTCGGTTGTCGGTGTTGCAGGTGACGAACGCCATCCGGCAGGCCAATCTCAACGTACCGGCCGGTAGCATCAAAGACCGCGATGCGCTTTACTCGGTACGGGTCGTGGGCAAAACCGATGACCTGACCCGCCTGCGTGATATTGTTGTATCGAATGGGCCTGGTCAGACCCGTCCGGGCCAAACTATTCGGCTGAGCGAAGTGGCCACCATCCGGGCCGGTGCCAAAGACCCCGACAACATCAACCGCTACAACGGCCACTCATCGGTAGGGCTGTTAGTGACCAAGCAATCGGGGGCGAACAACGTGGAAGTGAGCGAGCAAATCCGGGCCGAGATGCAAAAACTCCAGACCGAATTTTCGGCGCAGCGCCTTCGCTTCGATGTTGCCCAGGACGGCTCGGAGTTTACGCTGGCCGCTGCTGAAGCCGTTAACCACGACCTCTTTCTGGCGATTGGTCTGGTGGCGTTGGTGATGTTTGTGTTCCTCCACAGCCTGCGGTCGTCACTGATCGTGATGGTTGCCATCCCGGCCTCGCTGCTATCCACATTTGTGTTCATGAACCTGCTGGGGTTTTCGCTGAACCTGTTGACCCTGCTGGCGTTGTCGCTGGTGGTCGGTATTCTGGTCGACGACTCCATTGTTGTCCTGGAGAACATTTATAAACAATTAGAGCATGGCAAAGACAAACGGCAGGCGGCTCTCGACGGTCGGAATGAGATCGGCTTTGCGGCCCTTGCCATCACGCTCGTCGATGTGGTGGTGTTTGTTCCGCTGTCGCTGGCACCGGGCCTGATCGGCGATCTGATGCGCGAGTTTGCGCTGGTGGTCGTGATTTCAACCTTGTTTAGTTTACTGGTATCATTCACGCTGACACCCATGATTGCGTCGCGCTTTGGCCGGTTAGAACACCTGACGAAAGATACACTCATGGGTCGGTTTAGTTTGTGGTTCGAAAAACAGTATGACCGATTGAGCAACGGCTACCTGAGCGTGCTGGCATGGTCGCTGGACCACCGAAAAACGGTTGCCGGTGTCGTTCTGGTGTTGTTTGCGGGTGCTATATCGCTGCCCATGCTGGGCTTCGTCGGCACCGAGTTTACCGCCCCCGCCGACAAGGGGGAGGTTCAGGTTATTGCCCAATTGCCCGACGGCTCAAAACTGGAGCAGACCGATGCGCTGGCGAAACGGCTCGAAACCGCCCTGCGCCGACTTCCCGACGTAACCAAAGTCTTTACCAACGTGGGAGCCAATCCTGACGGGTTTGCGGGCGTACCCACGACCAACACCGTTGAGCTGAACCTCACCTTCAAACCCCGCGAAGAACGTACCCTCAGTTTGGCTCAACTATCCCGGCAGGTCAAAGAAATCATTGCTCAGGAGCCGGGAGTGCGGATGCGCGTGTCGCCGATTGGCCTGCTTGGCTCCGACGCTACCCAACCCATCATCGTGATCGTCAACGGAGCCAACCGGCAGCAGGTGCAGCAGCAGGCCCGCCGAATTGCGGAGTCGATGCGGGGCATCCCTGGCACCGCCGACATTCGGCTTTCCGGCGAGAGCCTGAAACCCGAAGTGCAGCTTACCGTCGACCGCGAAAAACTGTCGCGCTACGGCCTGACCACCGAGGAGGTTGGCGGAGCCGTTCGCACCGCGCTGGCTGGTTACGACGACCTGAAGATACAGCAAAACGACGTTTCGGTAACGATTCGGGTACGGCTCCTGGAAAAAGACCGCAACCGCACCGACGAACTGCGCCGACTAACGCTGATTACCCCGTCGGGTCAGCCGGTTGCGCTGTATCAGGTAGCCGATGTCCGGGAAGTGTTCATGCCTGCCATTCTGGAACGGAAAGATCGCAGCAATGCCGTAACTATTTATTCGCAGGTCATTGGTCGGCCGGTGGGCGACGTTGGCGAAGACCTCAAACGGGCCGTTACGGGTCTGCGCGTGCCGCCCGCCCTGCGGATTACTTACGGCGGTGATCTGGAGTTACAGGATGATTCGTTTGGCAAGCTGGGGCTGGTATTTGGGGCCGCCATTCTGTTCATGTATCTCATCATGGTTGCGCTGTATAACTCATGGCTGTATCCGTTCGTAGTGCTGTTTTCGATTCCGGTAGCCGTGGTCGGTGCGTTGCTGGCCCTGGCACTTACCATGAATTCGCTCAACGTGTTCAGCCTGCTGGGTATGATTATGATGCTCGGTCTGGTCGCCAAAAACGCCATTCTGCTGGTCGAGCGGGCCAATGAAAACCGGGAAGCGGGCATGAACCTGACCGACGCGCTGCTGGATGCGGGCCAAACGAGACTCCGCCCCATTCTGATGACCACGCTGGCCATGGTGATCGGTATGTTGCCCATCGCTCTGGCGGATGGTCCCGGTGCGGAACTGAAAACGGGCCTGGCCTGGGCCTTGATTGGCGGCTTATCCAGTTCTATGTTCCTGACGCTGGTATTCGTACCCACCATGTATGTTGATGTGACCCGACTGAGTGTTTGGATCAGGAGTCTCGGCCAGAAAGTAAGCGGCAAACGGGCCGTCGAAGTAGCGGTCCTGCTGGCAATCGTCTTTGCAACGCAGGGAGCCTACGCCCAGCAGCCCTATGCTCTGTCCATGAAAGACGCGGTTGACCGGGTTCGGCGGGCGAATGGCGACGTTGTGGTGGCGCAGTTGGAGGTGGAGAAAGCGAACGCCCGGCGCGAGGAAGTTCGGCGGTCAGCCTGGCCAACCCTTAACGCAGTCGGACAATATCAGTACAACATTAAATCGCCGGTTTTCTTTTTCCCGGCCTTCAGCATTGATCCGGCAACTGGCTCGTTCGCCTTCGACAACAACCGGCTTACCCCCGTAGAAGCCGCCCTGAGAAATGGCTATACCGGAGCCGTGAACGTAGCTATGCCCCTGATTCAGCCCGACCTGCGTATCAGCCGTCAGTTGGCCGTCAATGGGCAGCAGCAGGCTCAGGAGAACGCAAGGGTTGTGATCAATCGCCAACTGGCTGAAGTCAAAAAACTGTATCTGGCGGCCCTGCTGGCCTACACCCAGCAACAGTTGGTTCGGCAGAGCATCGCCCGCGCCGACGAAGCTCTGCGCGAAACCCGTAATTTGCTGCGCGTGCAGATGGCAACCGATGCCGACACGCTCCGGGCGTTTGTCGAACGCGAAAACCAACGCCCGGAATTATCGAAACTGGAACGGACCGTTCGGCGGCTGACGAGTTCGCTGGCTACCCTGCTTGACCTCCCCACCAACGCTGCACTGGTGCTGACGGACTCACTGACGTTGCCGAACGCCGTTCCGGCCGAACGTCGGCCCGGCCCAGCCGAACCCGATTTGGTGGCCCAGGCTATGACTCACCGACCCGAGCTTCGGCTCCTTACCCTGTCTCTCGAACAAAGTGGGCAACAGAGTGACCTCGAACGAGTCCGGCGGCAGCCGACGCTCAGTTTATTTGGTCAGTTTAGCACCCAGGCCCAGCTCAATAACTTCGACTTCAGGGGGTCGCAGTGGCCTACGACGGCTTACCTCGGCCTGCAACTGACGGTGCCGATCTGGAATCCCACCGTCAGCCCGAAACTGCGACAGGCCCGACTGGCTTATTTCCAGGCCGAGCGGCAATTGGCCTACAACCGGGCACTGATCACCAACGAAGTCACCTATGGGCAGTACGCCACGGAGGAAGCCCGCGAGCGGCTCATGGCTCAGCGTCAGACGATTGCAGCCGCCGAACGAAGCTACACCCTCGTGCGGAGCCGCTACCGGCAGGGTCTCGCCAAATGGAGCGAAGTGGCCGACGCTGAACTGGCCCTGCGGCAGGCGCAAAGCAACCGGGTGCAGGCCGTGTATGACGTACTGATCGCCAGCGTGGAATTAGACAAAGCACTGGGTAATGATTGATAAACCACTCATCGTCATGCGAACGCTCGCTTTTTTCACTGGCTTATTATTGCTGCCTGTGATGGCTGCTCATGGCCAGTCTGTCGGCGTAGATTCATTGCCCCACAAACGATCCGTCTGGCGACTGGGTGGTGGTACCGGGCTATTGGTCCCGTTGAGTTTTCCCCGCAGCATCTACTGGCAGGCGGGCATCAATATTCAACTGGGCGCCACACACGAATACTACTGGCGACGACGCGTTTCGTTGTTGACGGGAGCGGAATTTCGACTGCAGAACCTCGTTGCCGATGCTTCTTTTTTACCGACGACTCAGGCTAATTACACTGGCAAACGAATCATCGCACAGCCCGCGCCAGACAGCGTTAAGTACGCATCCCTACAGTATCAGATGCTCAGCATTCCGGTTATGATCCGGTACTATTTCGCCCGCAACGCAACCCGACGTGTGTTTCTCGACACTGGCGTCAGTTTTAATTTTCCTCTTTCAGTCGGCTATCGTCACCGTACTAACGGACTGACGCGCCGGGATAAGGTGACCCCGTTTGTGCATCAGCCCATTGTTCTGATCGAGCTGGCTGCCGGTGCCAACGGTCAGGTATTCAGCGGGCGATTGACGAAAGCGAACAATTTGCTGGGCGCACTGTTATTCGGAGGCTTTTTAGGCATTGACTCGTCGATCCGTACCCCCCAGAACAAAACCGTTGTAACGGCGGGCCTTCTCACTAAATTTGTTTTCTGATTATGGAGCCACTGAACCGCCGGGCCGCGTTCGGCTTATCACCCAAAACAGCAAAGCGAACAGGTCTTGTTCTGTTTGTTGTCTCATGCCTTACCTTTGTGGCGGCCCTGACGCTGCCGTTTGTGCCGCTGCCCCTGTCCGGCAGCGTCAAAGCTGGACTTATTACGGTGGTAGTCGTCTTGGGCGAACTGTCCTTCGCGGCATCGCTGGCCTTGCTGGGCAACCAATACGTAAGCCGGATAAAGTCATACGTATCGGTGCCAGAGGCCCCTTTTAGCTCGTTTTTTCTGATAGCGGGCGTTGTGGTTTGGGCTGTTGCTACGGTTCTGCTACGGTTCGTTGGGCAATATCTCCTAATTCCGGGAAATACCCTCTTGACGATTGCCGCCTTCGTCGGCGTAGCCATGCTGATGGTCTTTCTAACGAACGTACTGTACCGAATGAAGCACATTCGTGGTTCCGACAAACTGTTAGCTGCCACGCTGTTTGCGCTGCCCGGTATGGTACTGGATGCCGGAACAGTGTTTTTCTTTGCCGATGTGTATCCCAATATGCTTCCAGAAGCCGATTTTCTGTTGGCGGCCTGGTTGTTCTGGGGATACAGTGTCGTACTCCTAACTGGTTTAATCTCCCTAAAGAAACTCAATACACCAACCTGAGAAGTTAGTAGCTTCTAACACCATGACTTCCTTTACTAAATGGTTCCGGTTAGTCGGTACGCCCTTGTTTGGCCTGTTGCTGTACCTCATCATCTATTACATCGACCCGCAGTCGTTCAACCAGGCAAGCTACCAGGGTCCCGATGCCTGGAAAACATACGGCATTGACATCTGCACGGCACTCATCGGGGCGTTTCTGTTGTCGGAAAGCAGCCTTTGGACTACCCACTGGTTAGATCGGCTGATGCCCTGGGAAAAGAAGCCGATGCAGCGGTTTGTTACGCAATTTTTCGCGCTGGTCTTCGATAGCGTCACGACTATTGGCCTGCTGATCTGGCTGTTGATTTTGTTGGAAGACGCTGACTACCAATTCACCGAAACGGACTGGCTGAGCATCCGCCAGACGTTGGTTTTCGGTAGCCTGATGGCCCTGTTTCTGAACGCCATTCATACGGGGGCTTATTTTTTCGGGCGGTGGCAGGCGTCCATGCTGGAAGCCGAACGGCTCAAACGGGAATCCATTGAGGCTCGGTACGAAGCCCTCAAAAGCCAGCTCGACCCGCATTTCCTGTTCAACAACCTCAACACGTTGACCGCCATCGTCGAGGAAAATCCGAAGCAGGCCGTCGATTTTATTGAGAACCTATCGTTGGTGTACCGGTACATTCTGCAAAAACGCGACCAGACGCTGGTGACGCTGGACGAAGAACTCGATCTGGCCCGGGCGTATTTGTACCTGCTTGAAAAGCGGTTCGGCGCAAACCTGCAGGCCGAGATCACGATTCCGGCTCAATACCGGTCCTGGCAGCTTCCGCCCATGACCCTCCAGTTGCTCCTCGAAAACGCCGTCAAACACAACGTCATCAATCGAATCCGACCGCTGCGTATTCGCCTGACGATAACCGATACGGGCGAGTTACTGGTCGTGAACAACAAACAAAAGCGCTTAGCCACTCAAATAGCCGTTCACGCGGATGTCGGCACGTCGGTGTCCGATGACTCACCTGTTCAATCAACGCTGCCTAAGAAAGCGCCTTCCGGGGTTGGTCTACGCAACATTCACAACCGCTACCGGCTGTTGGGTCAGCAGCCGCCCGTTGTAACCGAAACGGATGGGTACTTTACCGTTCAACTGTCCCTTGTTGCGCCATGACCACGCTCATCATCGAAGACGAACAACCAGCCGCTCGGCGACTGACCCGCCTGCTGACCGATGCCGATCCGACAATACAGATTGGCCCCGTACTCGAAAGTGTGTCCGACGCCGTAACGTACCTGCAAACAAGCCCGCACCCGGACCTGCTGTTCAGTGATATTCAACTGTCCGATGGGCTTAGTTTTGAGGTGTTCCGCCAAATTGAACCGCGCTGCCCTATTATTTTCACGACGGCCTACGACGAGTATGCCGTGCAGGCCTTCAAACTCAATTCGCTCGATTATTTGCTTAAGCCGATTATTCCGCGTGAACTGGAAGCGGCTTTGACTAAATTCAGAAAGGCAACCGGTTCGGCTCCCCTGGCAGCCCTCGACTATGGTCAGTTGGTGCAGGCACTGAATCAGTCGCAGCGGACTTACCGCCAGCGGTTTCTGGTAACCTACCGCGATACCTACCAGACCATTTCCACCCGCGACGTGGCTTATTTTTATTCGGAGAACAAAATTACCCGGCTGGTCTGCCCGGATACCAAATGGTTTCCCATCCCCGAAACACTCGAAGAATTAACTGACCAACTCGATCCGCGCCTGTTCTTCCGGGCCAGCCGTCAGTGCATCGTCAGCGTGGAGAGCATCGCGGCCATCCACAAACACTTCAACGGTCGGCTGAAACTCGAACTGACGCCGTCCGCGCCGGAAGAGGTGTTTGTCAGTCGCGAGCGAGCTGAAGAGTTAAAATTGTGGCTAAATCAATAATTAGTCAGCCAGCCTCAACGCCCTTCTATTTAGGGTAGTTCTGCCGAAAAGTACATAATTCATGGTCCGCCGTGCATATCTTTGGCTTTCTTTGTAAAAGTGCAATTTTGAGTCAGTCTCTTCATGAACAAACCAATCAGCAAAAAATAGTCCCGACTAGTGGGACTACACAGGGTCAATCCACGGTAGCGGAGTTGCCCTTTATGTAATTCAAAGATATTTAAAAAATCCTAACTCAAAACTTGTTTTTTACGACAGTCCGAACGGTCGTAGAGCTATGAAACGAGATGCTGATTATGTAAAAATGCTTGAGAAGAAGCTGGCTGAAATGGAAAAGGAGAACCAGTTTCTGCGTTTACAAACTAAAGAGTATCAAACAGTCATCCAGATCGCCGAAGAACAATTTCACATTCCTATCATAAAAAAGCCTGGCCGGACCGGCCAAGAGGCCGGAAAATTAACTCTAATAGCTAAGCCACCGCCTTTGGCGGTGGCTTAGCTATTAGAGTTAATTCATCGCACACCTCCCTGGCGAACGAGGCAATGTCATCGTTTTCGGTTGCACAGACCAGCGTTTGGCAGCAAATATCCTCCGCTTTATATTTATAGATAAAGGCTTTAGTGCTGTGCTGCAAGCTTCTGCACAAATCTCAACAACCCGCAATCTGGATAACTACGTCATTATGGGCGAACTAGCCCTCGACAGCACGCTACGGCCCATCAAAGGCGTACTACCCGTTGCCATCGAAGCTCGAAAACGGGGATACAAAAGCTTTGTTATGCCCACCAAAAATGCACAGGAAGCTGCCATTATGAACATGGAACGGATTGGTTTATCGGCCCGTGCCTACGACAGGATTCTGAAAGTCGCCCGCATGATTGCAGACTTGACCGACAGGGAGGATAATAAGATTGAACACCTCGCCGAAGCCATTTAATACAGATTATAACTTCACATCTGTCAATAACATAGGAAATTCTAAGGGCATTATTGCTTGTTTTAGTATATTTCGTCAGCGTTTTAGGTAAGCCTTGTAGTACCTTCCTCTTTCCTGATGAAATCCGTTTACCAAGTGCGTGTATGCTCAACAGCAACATACTGGCAATTGGGCTTATTGCTGTGGTGCCTGTCGGGCCTGACCACCGCCAAAGCCTAGGTTGAGCGGCTGTTCAGGTATTCGCCCGACGAACGGGTCATCCGGCTACAGGCATTCCCCCTCTGGCCCCCTTCCCCCTGGATAGGCGGGGATTCATCAATAGTCATTAATCGGTTGGATAGTGTGGCGGTGCTGGCCCGCCGATACGACGACGAGTACCTGTATTGGTATGTTCAGTACCTCAAAACCCGCTACCGGCTTGACTTCTATTCCAAACCCACCGATGGCATCAACTTTCTGGAATCTGTCCGCCCCCTGCTGGAAACCTGCCCCGTTTCGTCCATAAAAGGTACTTACTGGCATATGTACGGTCTATATCTGCTAAACCGACTCCAGTTTGAAAAAAGCTTTCGGTTGATGATTCGGGCTCAGCATCAATTCGAGAAAATCGGCTATGCCAACGTGCCCGGGATCATGGAATACCTATATGGAATAGGCGGTATGTACTTCCGGTTTGGTGATTACCGCCGGGCGATTTATTACCTGACGCTGGCCGAACGATATCACCCCAAATTGCCGTTTCGGATACGGACGGCGGTACTGAATACACTGGGAATAGCTTACCAGCAACTCCAGGACTATCCGAAAGCGGTCCAGCTATTCCGACGTGCGCTGAAGGTAGCTCAGGTTACCCGCGATACGGCCTATTTAGGTATCGTAATGGGTAACTTAGGCAATACGATGCGGCTCCAGGGCCAGCCGCGCCAGGCACTTTCTTATTTGTATCAGGACCTGGCCCTGACCGAAAAAATTGTTCCCGAAAACTGCGCGACCACCTGCCTCTACATTGCCAAAGCCCTACTGACCTTAGACAGCACCGCTAAGGCGAAAGCGTACATAGATCGCTCGGTTCCGCTGGCTGCAACCCACAGACTGCGTGATATCTACGTTGTTAATTACAGCGAAGTGCAGGCACTGTACGCCAGGAAAAAAGGCGATCTGCGCCGAGCCATTTTCTGGAGCGATTCGACCATAGCACTTAAAGACAGCCTGCGCCGTGTTTTCGACCAGACGTTGCTGATAGCCACCGAAAACAGCCTTAATGCGGAGAAGTACGTTGGCAGGCTGCAAACGATTGAAGCCGAAAAGCAGAACGCGGTTTGGGTCAGAAACGGTATCATTATCGTGTTGTTTCTACTGACCTCGGCTGGTTTGTATGCGTTGTATCAGTACCGGCAAAAGCAGATGCGGGAGCAACAACTTCAGGAGGAACGACTCGCCAACGCCACGAATCAGTTGGCGCAGTATATGACCAGTATCCGCGACAAAAATGAGCTGATTGCCCAGATCACCGATGAACTTACTCAAGCCCGCCAACTGACTACGCCAACAACGCCAACCTCCCCGGAAATAGAGCAACATATCGAGACACTCCTGAACAGTGTGATTCTGACCGAAAAAGACTGGCAGCAGTTCCGGCGGCTGTTTGAGCGCGTACACCCTCACTTTTTTGAGACCCTACGGAAGCAATACGCAGATCTGTCGCCAACAGACGTGCGATTACTGGCACTGTCCAAATTGGAGATTCCCACGAAAGAGATGGCATTCATGCTGGGCGTTTCGACGGAAGCTATCCGAAAATCGCGCTATCGGCTGCGGAAAAAGCTGGAACACCTCCGCGCAGACACCGATCTGGAAGGACTCATCGCTCAGTTGTAGAACCCGCCGAGTCGACCAACCCAACCCTGTTTTAAGAGGAGGTTGGTCAACTGACAGTGATTATTTAACGTAAATTAATTTTTGACTATCCTGTAACTGTCTGTTCGTGAGATAATTGTTCGCTGTGTCCACGCATTGTCCACAGGATGTCCACCCAAATGTCCCGGCCCTGAAATAGGGTTTGATTAGTGTCCTCTTCTACTTTACATCGGTTTGGAACTGACGCTCTCCATCCGCTAACCGATGCCACTACTGCCTTCTTTTCTGACTAACCCCCTGCTGCGCCGATGGGCCCTACAGGTCATAGGCGTACTGCTGGTGTTTGGCTTACTGGTTTTAGGTATCTGGCTGTATTACAGCTATAAAATACGGGAGTTGGAGCAGCGCACGACCAATCCATCACCGATGCAGTACACGCCTTAAGCCCCGACGAATCCCTGTGGCCTTTTGCTGGCCATCGATCATCAAGTAGGTTTCTCAAACCATTTAACCACTAAAGTTATGTCCTTACAATCTGACTTGCCGAATCGCCGACAATTTCTGGAACGCTCCATACTGGGTGGGGGCAGTGTCCTGTTTTTACCCGAACTGCTGGCAAGCTGTGCCGACCACCGAACTCCCGGTCCGATTAGTCTATCGGGGATGACAAAGATTAATCTGAACATCAATAACGCCCCAACTTCGGGGGTTTCGAGCGATAAACTATTTATAGCTATTATAGGCACCAACGATTCAGATAAAAAGCTGTCCTATCTGAATCTGAAATCGAATAACGGAGAGTTGGTGCCCTATACGACTTATACGTCGGGCGTTACGTCTGCGCCACTGTCGGCGATCACCATGCCCATTCGGATTCCTGTCCTACGGAGTGCCCGAATTTATTTTGCCATCAATACCGATTTTAATTCGGCCGATTTCTCCGCATCCGGGCCATCACAAAGCAAAAACGTAAAAACGCTTTTTGACAAAATCGAATTTGATGCGCCGGCTGATGGCGATCCTTTTATCAATCCGACGAATGTCGATTTCTATGCCTTTTCCTATACGTTGTCGGTCAACTCGGATGCGGCCAAAACGGTGGGCTTTACCAAATCCAGAACTGAAGTTCTGACGGCACTCAATCAGGCTATAGATCCTCAGGTGGCGACCAATCCAGCGGCCGCAATGTATAAACAACTGTTTGTACGCGATGACAATCAGCAAGTGCTTCGCTTTTTAGCCCCCAAAACAGCGGCTTACACCGATTGGGGCAACACGCCAGATGAGTGGCGGGCCAATGCATCACTGTTTACCAACTATTTGGATGACTATATAGACAAGCACTGTTTTAATCCTGACCGGGGCGTGTTTACCTTTTATGACAAGTGGTATCCCACCGAAAAGAATGTTCGTTATGGGCAAATACTGGGCAGCGGTCCCGCCCGCACCTTAGCCATCTATACGGCCGATCCCCGGTCGGGCAACGTAACCCCGTTTCACACGCTGCAAATACCGGCCAATGGACCGGGCAATCCCCCCCTGCCGACCAACTTTCATCAGACATCGGCCGCCGATACGAATCTGATTGATTGGAGCTTCCTCCTGTTAGGAAACGCCATAGGGGGCGGTATTGCTGCCGACTGGAGCAATGATCCCTCAGTCATCGCCATCATGATGGCTATTTGCCGGGGGGTAATGCACCTGAATGATGGACGTAACGACTGGACAAACCGGTCCAATTATTATCAGGGCTCTGGAGGCAAGGGTACGCCGGATCTCCCGGTTGAACTTTACGCAAAGGTCATTCATGCCTTAGCGCCCAATGGCAAGGCCTATGCGTTCTCCCTTGATGACGTATACGCGGATGATCCATCGTTGAGTTTTGCGGCTGGCGGGACCGTGACCGTCAACCTGAATTCGCTGGAATCATTGAAGGTTGCTTAACTCCTATTTACCCAAAGCGGCCCGTGCTTAGTGATCAATCAACTTTTCTCAAACCATCTAACCACAATAATTATGGCCTTATATCCTGAATTGCCGAATCGCCGAAAGTTTCTGGAACGTTCGGCACTGGGCGTCGGCAGCGCCTTGTTTTTACCGGGGTTACTGACCAACTGCACCGACCACAGAATCCCACCGGATGGCAATCCCTGGCCTCCAATCGATCTGGATATTGATTGGAATGACGACGCGAAACAATTAGTCGTCGGCGCGCTTGGCCTGATACCCGAAGCCGGTGGAATCCTTAGTGGTTTAGTTAGCTTCTTATGGCCCAACACCCAGGTAGACATATGGGGCCAAATCAAAGCCCAGGTGGAAGCATTAGTAGACAAAAAAATCGCTGACAATGTCTATCAGACGGTATCCGAAGATCTAAAAGGCTTGAATAACTCGACCCAGCTTTACCTGCAGGAAGTCCGGAACTATAACGAGGCCGTAAAGACACAGCCAAAGGCAGATCCAAATGACCTCAGATCGCAATGGATTACAACACGAAATTTGTTTGTTAATGCGCTGCCCCATTTTCAGTCAAAAGGGTACGAGTTGCTGCTGTTGCCCTTATTTGCACAGTTTGCCAACATGTACCTGTCTATCTTACGCGATATGGTAGCCAATGGGAACGAATGGGGTAGAATCAATACAGACCAGACGCAGGATATTGCCGACTTGCAAAAGGCGATTAGTGATTTTAGCACGTATACCAATAACACGTTTAATGCCGAATACATCAGTATATCAGGTAAAACGAAGCCAGATACTCAAACGATTGAGCCTTTTCGTACAATTAACGTGTTTGTTCGCTCAATGACGATAAATGTACTCGACTATATGGATACCTGGCCGTATTATGATGTCATCAAATATCCCAAGGGAGCGAAAAAAGCTGATGGAACGCCAATAAACATGCTATTCCGCCAAGTTTACAGTGACCCGTATGGCACTATCACTGACAGCGCACCTTTGACTTTAGCTGGACTAAGTTTTCCAACGCAGGGCCCTACTAACTTAACCGTATGGGGTGGCTCTCTAATTGATGCGATTCAGTTAACGTATCCGGCCAATAGCGGACCCAATGGGGTTACCCAAACGGCCCGGATGGGTGGGGGCGGGGGAACTAATCAGCCTCCTGCTGGCGGCTCATTTACTATGTCACCCAACAACCCGATTGTTCAGGTCAGAGTCGCATGGGGAAGCGTTGTAAATGCTCTTCAGTTTAGATTTTATGACGGGACAACGACAAATATACTTGGCAGGCAGGATACAGGTTTTGATACTCCAGTAGCTTATTCGAGTCGGTTTCTGTCATACATACACGTTAACGGAATCAGTCGTTTCTATGGCACTGGAGACTCCGCGGTGTTTGGCTTTCTATCCTGGACCCCGCCCGCAGCAGCCTTGAGAGCGCTTCGTACCATGTATATAACAAGCCCGAAAGAACACTCGGTGGCTGAATTGGCCCAGGCCTTCCCAACTCTTGGCCTTTCGGCTACTCCGATCACCGACGAGTTAAAGGCGGCTCGCCAGGCCTACTGGGCGGCTCTTCAGGCGCGCGCTAAAGCACTCAAATAACCAGCATCGTCTTAGCGAAAAAGCTGGTTTTCGGGAACTGGTTTATAGTGTAGGGAACACAGTCTTTCTACCGGTTCAGCTCGCCAATAAACAATGATCAGCGTGATGAAAGGCCGCTCAAAAGGTGGTGGAACATCAGTTAGTTGAGGAATCTTCGGTAATACCACACAAAACAGCCTCATCCGAAGATTCATTCTTCGTCGGAATGACAAATTCACCTCAAAAGCAAAATCCTAAACAGGTTCGATGATACACCACCTTTTGAGTGGTCATAAGCTGGACCCGTGTAAACCCTGAAAAAAGCTCAGGTATATGGTTTAATTAATCGATACATCCATGAAAAAATCGGCTGATATACTCTTAGCTGTGCTAACCGTTTTTACCACGCTTCAAGCCTGTAAAAACAAAGATGCAGGGACTACTGACTCGATTACGATCCCAAACCCGCCCGTCGAAAAAGTACTGACCGCTCAAGAGCAGGCAACCCTAACTCCAGACAGGGTCATACAAAGCCTGAAAGAGGGCAACAAGCGTTTTGTATCGAATGATATTACAGCCCGAAATCATTCGGCTATGGTACGCAATGCGTCGGTAGGACAATTTCCTAAAGCCGTTATTCTTTCCTGCTTAGACAGCCGTGTTCCGGTAGAGGACGTGTTTGATAAAGGCATCGGCGACATCTTTATTGGGCGAGTAGCCGGGAATTTTGTCAACGCAGATTTATTGGGCAGTATGGAATTTGGCTGCAAAGTGTCGGGGGCTAAACTGATTCTGGTGTTAGGCCATGAATCCTGCGGGGCCATCAAAGCCGCTATTGATGATGTGCAGTTGGGGAATATAACCGCCATGCTGGCTAACATTAAGCCCGCAGTTGTTCGGTCGGGGAATTTTACCGGCGATAAAACGTCTAAGAATGAGGTCTTTGTGGAAGTAGTCACCAAAAACAATGTACTGAACACGATAGAGACGATTAAATCAAGAAGCTCCATCCTGAACCAGATGAGTGACCAGGGAAAGATAAAAATAGTAGGCGCCTATTACGACCTTCACACGGGCGAGGTGACATTTCTATGATGTTGTGCTTAAGTAGGGGAACCGTGCCTACCTATTCAGTTTACCAACTTACTTTTTAGCACGAACCGAATTATGAAGACCTGCCTGCTGGCCGTAGCCCTGCTGTTGGTGGCCTGCCAGTCCAACGACCCCCTCCCCGCTACCGGCGAGTTTATCGACTATGGCTTCATCCCGGCGGCTGTCGATGCCAGCCAGCACGCGGCTGAGTTTCAGGCCGCTTTCCACTACAACAACTACGTTTACGTAGCTACTTCCGACGGCATCTGGAAAAATAATCTGGAGGCCAAAGAATGGTCCCGCGCCGGGCTGGCGGGCAAAACCATCACCGCCCTATATCAACACCCCACGATTCCCACCAAGTGGTTTGCGGGGGTGAAAACCGACTTTTCTGCCACCGCCAAAACCGTCTATATCTCCACCGACGGTGGTATAAACTGGCAGCCCAGCAACAAGCCGGTCTTCGACGAGTTGGATAAGTACTACGAAAGTTACGCTTGTTTCGTCGTCCGGCCGAATAATCCCGATCAGATCTACGCCAGCCTCGGCGGGACGACCATCGCCGTATCGACCGACGGGGGACAAACCTGGAGTCGGCAAAACTACGACAAGGGTAGTGGCTTTAGCTACCAAAGCATCCTGACGTTTTTGCCCAACCAACCCGGCATCATCTATCAGGGCACGGAGTCCCCCCTGGATGATGCCTGGCTGGGTCGCTACGACATCAATGCTCAGGATCCGGTCGAGCTGAGCAACTTCAAAAAAGTGGTGGACATGAGCACCTACGGCAACCGGCGACCCAACCAGTTGCAAACCTATTCCTTCACCGGCAACAGTATCTACGGAGGCCAGGAGGGGGCCCTCTCCAAGGTCAGCGGGACCAACGTGACGTTCATCTACAAGTCCGACGAACACGGCGGCACCGAACCCTACTCCTACATCTACGCCATCTGGGTGGACCCCACCGATCCCCGACATCTGCTGTTTGGGGGGAACCAGAACGGGGGCGATAGCATGAACCTGTACGAAACCTACGACGAGGGGGCGACCCTAAAGCGGTTTACCGATAAGCTGGGTTTTTCGGTACCCAACGTGCGGGCCATCCTGCCGACCAGTACCTACCCGGCGGTGCTGATCAACGACGACGGGGCAGGCAAGGTAAAACTCTATCTGTACAAACCAGCCCGGTAAGCCGCAATCCGATTTTCGCTATGAACCCAACTCTACCGTCTGCCCGGCTGCGGAAATTAGCCAACCGCCAACAACCTACCCAGTCTGCCCCAGCGCCGGTAAGGCGCGGCAGAGGTTGGCTACCGTTGCGGTACGAAACAGAAAACATATCCTACTTGTCAACACGCTATAAGAAGTCAGCGAATTTTTTCTTCACCAAAAATACATATCTCGCTCATGTCTCTGTCTTACTACGTATTACAAATGCCGCCCGTACTCATGCTGCTGATGCTGGTGGGTAGTTTCGCCGGCGTGAGCGTTGGAGGGACGTATCTATTCAGAAAATACAGTCGGCAGCGCAAACGCCCGGTCGGCAACGAAGTGGTGGGTGATGTTTTCGTTACGGCGGCTGCTTTGTATGGCCTCCTGCTGGGTTTTGTAGTCTTTCTGGTCTGGGATTCGTTTAATCGCGCCCAGGCCAATGCCAATCGGGAAGGGAGTCTGGCGCGGAGTTTGTACCAGGCCATCCGCTACTACCCCGATTCGGCACAGATCGCGCCCATGCTTACGGCCTATAAGCAGTACGTCTATCATGTAGTCCACAACGAGTACCCGCACATGGACAGCATGAAACCTTTCACCAGAGAAGATCGGCGGGCTTTCAACAACGTATTCAGAACGCTCGAAAAAGTGAACCCATTCGACAGTCGGGCGGAGCAGGTGTTTCATTATTTAACTGAGTTAGCGACGTATCGCGACCTGAGGCAACTGGATGCGGTCGATGAAATACCGGCCGCCATCTGGCTGGCCCTGCTTACGGGTGGTTTCCTGGTACTGGTATTTGCGATGATGCTCGATGTTAATAGCCTTCGGCTGCACCTGATAGCCAATGGTTTGCTAAGTTCCGTTATCGGGCTTATCGTCTATATTATCATAATGCTCGATCATCCGTTTACCGGCCGGATCAAAATCGAACCCTCCGAATATCGTCAGATACTCATGATGGAAACTGAAGATGTATAGGGATTAACCCCAGCCCCGCAGAGAACACAGCGTTATTTTTAACCATTGAAGCTGTTTAAACTTTAAGGAAAATCCCCCGATTTTTTGCTATCCGATTACGACTTCAGCATACAGTGATCCTCAAAAAGCGCGAAGCCCGGCGAGTGCGGGAGATAAACCCAATGAAAAACAACTTCTTTTCCAATATTATTCATGAGTTCAGAACCCCCCTGACCCTAATTCTGACCTCAACTCAGCAACTACGTCGCCAATTTCGGCGGCCTGATGACTGGCACCACTTAAACGTCATAGAACGGAACATCAGTCAATTACTTAGGCAGTACAATCAATGGCTTGATGTTGAAACCCATGCGGCCGCTGTCAACGAACCGGTAGGCGATTTAGGGGCATTTATGGGCAAGATAATCGAGGACTTTCAGGAGCGGGTGTCAGCCAAAAAAATTGATTTGGTGTATCGTTCGCATTTGTCGGGCGAGTTCTGGTTCGACCAGGTAATGTTGAATCGAATCGCCGATACGTTGCTGGCAGATGTACTCAAATTAAGTTCGGCCGGAGGGCATATAACGGTTACGTTCGAGGAGGTAGACCAACCTAATGCGGATGGAGTGCGTCTTATGGTCGCCGATAGTGGACTGGGATGCCAGAGCTGGACTGATACGAAACCTGCCGGACCATCCGAGGGCGACCCTGGGGCGGAGATATCGTGGTGATTGCCCTAACCACTCCCAGATCTGATCATCAAGGCTAACGGGGGAGTCAATGGCTAACCGGTAATCGGTACAGACCGCCAGAATATGCTTACATAAATCCCGGTGAAACTGACTGGCTGTGAGCGACCTGTTCTCCAATAACAGATAGGTTGGGGAAATCGCATAAGTAACCATGTAAAAGCTCGATGAATGCTTGCGAGTCATAAACCAGAAGGGTAGAACCCAGTTTTAGTGCTGAGTCCTACCCTTCTGCTTACTGGTTCACTGGTTGCCAGTCTTTATTAAAGACATAATATATTCATCCAGCGTGGTAGTACCGCGTAAGGGTGAATCCGGCAGATCATACTTTTTCTCTAAAGTGATAGCCGTCATAGCCGCCATCGACCCGGCACCCGTTGCGGAAAAACCCAACGCTTTCAGGGCCGGTATCCACTTATCTCGGGGAGTTTCTACGGCTTGCACGGTTTTACCCAAGACGGCCCCGAAAGCCGCAGCTACGTCTGCTGAAGAATACAATTCGGGACCTTCTACGTAATACAGTCCGGTTTTGTCTAAGGGTTCCATCATCAGCCGGGCGGCAACCTGACCTAAATCATCAGGAGCAACCATGGGCAGTTTAAAATCAGGTGGATAGAGGGTGTGCACCACACCTTCCTGCTGAGCCGTTGACAGCGACATATCCCAATTACTCATGTAATAGGCCGCTCGGATGATACTGCTGGGTAATCCCTTTTCTTTTAGTGCCTGTTCCATCTCGTACAATACGCCCGTATCACCAACCCGGTCACCGGGCTGGGCCCCGTATGTCGATTCGGCCACCACTTTTTTGATGCCTGAACCGGCCAAAGCTTCCAGGATGGAGGCCAGCGTTTTACGTTCTTCGGCGGCTGTGTCAGTAGACGGGGCCGCTGGTGGGTTAAGTAAAAACAGACGGGTGCCGGTCTGAAAAACAGTTCGCAATGCCTCGGTGTCATACATGTCGGCAATGGCTACGGTAGCCCCTTTCTGTTGCCAGTCGCCCGCTTTTTTGGGGTCACTGGAGATAATTGTAACCGGCTCTCCGCGTTGCAGCAACACTTGCGCCAGCGCCGAGCCAACATGGCCGGTACCACCTAATATAATGTGCATAGTCTGATAAAAATTGAGTGTACGCGACAAACGTAGCGGGGCGTTGCGACAGCCCTATGTCAGGGGTGGTGAACTATTTTCCGTATTTTTCAAAGTACTCCGGGAGGGTCAATGGGTGGGGAGCGAAGGTGTCGGCTAAGGGGGTCAGCGACTCGATGTGATCAACCCGGAACATACGGTATGTATGGCGCAGCCGGCACCAGGCTACCAGGAGCCAGTCGGCTTCAGTGCTCAACAGAAGCGCAAACGGTTCCACGTCTCGCACCGTTTGTTGCCCGGACAGGGCGCGGTACGTAAGCTGGATGACGGTGTGGTTGGTCAACGCTTTTTGTAGGGTAGTTAGGCAGTGGCTTGTCTGTTCGCGCTGACGATTGACATACACTTTCAGCCGGTTTGTCAGCAGGTTAGCTTTGTCGCGGGTATCGGTTTGCAGCACCGCTTTTACTTTCTGAACGGCCTCGCCGTAGTGATGGGCCAAGAGACTGTCTTTGGTGTGCAGCGCAAGCTGTTCGGCGGTTACGATGGCATTAGCTTCCTCTTCGGTGAATTGAACGGGAGGCAGGCGGTATCCGTCCATTAGAAAATACCCTTTGCCTTCCTCTATCATGACCGGCACACCCGCCTGCTCCAGTGCCCGAATATCGCGGTAGATGGTTCGGACACTAACCGAGTACCGCTGCGCCAGTTCTGGGGCGGTCACCATTCGTTTGGATTGCAGATAGGTTAGCATCGCAATCAGTCGGGAAAGGCGTTTCGTCTCAGGATCAACCATTTTTTCCAGGCAAACGGCAACTTATGCGTAGTGATGATTTAGTACATCTGCGACCAAAATGATCACTCAGAGCCCCCAAAATCGGAGAAAATATAAACACCATAATCGAATAAGCAACGAGAAGTAGCCCACCATATTTTGACGCTTCACTCAACGTTGCACCAGTCAACTGCTTAATTAATTCTGGCATAATCGGGATAATTATACCGAATCCTATGCTATCAATAAATCTTGGTGTGGTGCTGTTTTTTCATAAGAATGATAGGCCCAGAAATGAATGTGATACCGGCCAATAATCAAGGCGTATTGTAAATGAGAACCAGCCGTTCAACAAATACCTTGTCCGGGCCAATCAACAGATCGCGAATGGGGTCTTGTCTGGGTTATTCACTCTCAACCTGCCTCGGCAGGTTGAGAGTGAATAACCCAGACAATTGTAGTTCAGGCAAAATCGTCGTAGAAAAACTGCTCCTTAACAATTTTCCCCCCGCGTACCTCGAAGACGCAAATCTGCTCTTTGTTCTTCCGCTGTTTTCCTTTCATTCGGACATCCATGCCCGTCATCATCGAAAAGAAAAAGGTCGATACGACGGGCGCACTCATGTAACTGCCGAACATCTCGTCAACCTGCGAAAAAAACAGCCCTTCTTTTTGCCGAAGTGCCTCGATACCCGTGACCGTTAAGGGTAAGTTACTGTCATTTTCGGGTTCGATGCTGACCGCGTCAGGCGCATACAGTTCATTTTGAATTTGCTCGTACTGGTGCTGTTGAATCAGCTCATAGTATCGTTGAGCGACTTGTTCTGTTGTCATGGTACATTGGTTTGATTACCCCACAAAGGTCTCGTAGCCTGGTGACAACAGTATGTCAGGGGTATCAGAAGAATAAAAATTAGCCAGTCTGGTCACTGAAGTATCTTCGTAAGTACTGCTCAAAGGTGAGTGTGTGCGGCTCAAACGGCTGGTCTGTAATGGTCAGCGTGTTGATATTGGTGAGCGAGAACGACCGAAAATCGCTTCTCAGCCGGCAAAAAGCGATTAGTACCCATTCATTCCGCTGGTTTGCATACAAAGCAAAAGGCTCTACGTCGCGTTGTGATTTTTCACCAGCTTTATTGGTGTAATCAAGCTGGACGACGGCGTGGGCCAGCAGTGTTTTTTGCAACTGGAGCAGCAGGGTACTTTTGGGCGAATCGCTGATGTAGGTGTTGGACACGCCCATCTTTTGTTCCAGCTTCTCCGTTCTATCTTTCAACGCGCGGGGCAGCACCGCCTTGATTTTGGCACTTACCGAGGCAAACGCCAAAATCAACGACGTGTCGTTGCTGGACTGAAGGAGCAGTTCAGCCGTCAACAGGGCATCTGCTTCGGATTCGGTGAGCGTAATGGGCGGCACTTTATAGCCCTCCATCAGGCTGTAGCCTTTGCCTTCTTCGGTAACGATGGGTACGCCCGCCCGTTCCAGCAGTTTGATGTCCCGGTAAATTGTTCGGACGCTCACGCCAAACTTGTCGGCCAGGGTTTTGGAATTGAGGAGCCGTCTGGATAAAAACTGAATCAGGATAGCGGTTATCCGGGAAAGTCGCTCTATATCGTTGTACATGCCAAACAGGATGATTGATTCATTAACCGCGATAGATAGCTACCTTGTGGAGCGGTCACTTCGATACCACAGGTACAACCAACGCTCGCTATTAACCGAGTTGTTTCTGGAAAATCAACTGATGTTTGCATTGAATCCCGTTTTCCCATATCGGTTCCGGGTAGTGCCGTAAAAAGTAGTTCCGGTCGATGTCGATCAAATCGAACCCTTGTTGTTGGTAAAGCGCAATCTGTCTAATGCTGGGGTTACCCGTCGCGATCAGTAATCGTCTGACACCGCACCCTTGAGCCGCATCGGCCATCGATTGCAGCAGCACTTTCCCAAGCCCCTTCTTCTGATAATCGGGAGCAATGGCGATGTTGAGAATCTCCCCAACGCCTTCATCGTACACCTGCCATACACCCACGCCCACCACCTGATTCGCTACTTCCATCAAGTACAGTCTCGACCGAAGCAAGTAGCCATCGATAAGTGCCCGATTGACATCACTCAGTACTAACAGATCATATGGAAAAGGCTCGTCCAGCCAACGTTCCCGAATCAGGTACTCCATACCCTATACTGATAAGCTGTTTACTTATTTGCTGGTTGGAGCGGAGTACGTTACCAGGTCAATACCGATGCCGTTGGGGTCTTCGATGGCGAAGTGGCGGTCGCCCCAGGGTTCGGTGCGTAGGTCAATCCTAATCGGAACGCCTTTCTTTTTCAATTGCTGGTAGAGCTGGTCCACGTCCTCTACTTCGATGGTCAGGTACATACCCTGGCCCATGAACGGCTTGTGGAAAAGCGGTTGCTGGCTGGGGTGGTTGGGCAGGAGAAAACTAAGCTGCGCCTGCTGGTCCGGCGTGTGCATGAGTAGGTAGAAGTCGTTTTCAAACGTCGTGCCGAAGCCGAGCACCTCGGTGTAGAAGGCTTTGGTTTCTTTAATTCCAGGCGTGATGATACCCGCGTTAAGTTTCATGGTTGTTGATGGTTTAGTGACCCGCTGGGCTGCTCCGGGCAGCGTTATGAGCAACAGACCGAGTGAAATAAGGTACGCTTTCATAGGCAATGAATCGGTTTGGCGATGATTAGCAGGACAAAGGTCGCTGCTCACTCAAAGCAGGTATTGTAAAAAACCGGACAGTTCAGCCAAGGCGAATTGTTCTATGAGACTATACTTGCGCGTTTTACAGATACCTTAGCCACCATACGCCAGCGTTGTCTTTTTTGTAGTTACCATACCATTGACAAAGCGGGTACAGCAACGCAACAATCCCGACCCAAACCAGAAAGACCCCCAATAAATTAAGGCCGGACCCCGTTGCCGGGCGCCCAAATTGAAACGGACCAAACAAGAGATCATGCCAACGATAACCCTGAGCGAATACCATAATAAAGACAGACAACCGGATCAGGTAGAGGTGAAGCAGGTAATAAAAAAGCGGAACCCGCCCGTAGACAGCCAGTGTATGCTGAATGGATTTAGACAATCGGTCCGCAAAACGTAACAGCAAAAACATGATACCGAGAAACAAAAGTGTGAAGATTAATGACGGAGGATATTTCGTCACGTTTAAAAATGATAAGCAGGTTAGCATCGTGTTTTTTTCAACTTTCCAGGGTACTGGGTCACCATAGCTATTCACAAGACGCAGGACCGTAAACGAGATGAGAAACCCAAGCCCCATTGTCAACAATACTCTGTTTTGATCAGCCTTACTTTTTTCAACGATTTTACCGAACGAATAACCCAGCAACAGGATAGCTATCCAGGGCACCAGTGGGTACGGAATGAAGAATGTAAAGCCGGATGAAGCCTGTAGTACGCCCGGTGTAAACAGGAAATTTCGTACCGTATTTAGGAAAGCAATATCAGACTGGGGGGCAAACTGAAGCAGATTGTGCGTAGCTACTATCAGGGCGGATACGATACCAACCATTCGGGGGGAAACCCGAAGCAGGGCCGACAGGACGATGAAGCCTGCGCCAATGGCCGCAATCACCTGTAGTATCAGCAGGCGAAACTGAACGTCGAACCAAAGCGCAAAATTGACCAGGGTAAACTCCAGCAGGATGAGCCACACCCCTCGCTTGACCAGAAAGCCCTGGCTCCGGCCGATGTCAGGGCTTTGCCGGACCGATAACCACGCGGATACCCCCGATAAAAAGACAAAGGTTGGGGCGCAGAGGTAGGTTACCCAGCGGGAAAAGAACAGGGCGGGGGTAGTGGTCGCTAAATCCGTTGGACTTTGCGTTAAGGAGGAGACATGCAGTAAGTCCCGGACGTGGTCAAGGACCATAATGATCATTACCAATCCCCGGACAATATCAATCGTGAGTACTCGCTCGCTGGCAATTGTACGCATGGGCAACGAGGCTTCCTGGGCCGTATCTTCTGGCATATTTTTAGTGATTTTTAGACGGCTACGGATTTAATACTTGCTTACCGTTGCCCCTGGGAGTCGGATAATAACAAAGCCGTGCCGCTGAAGGCCAGGCACTCCAGCGAACTAATGACCAGGTTACCATTGCCCAGGGGGTATTTAAGGGTAGCCGGTAGGTGCAGCATAACCAGCCATAGGAGCAGCATGATGGCCAGTAGCAGCAAAATGATCGACTCTCTGAAACTGGTGATGATGGACAGACCCGAACCAATCAGTGCCAACCCTGTTGCATAGGCCCAGAAAAGGGCCCCTGGTATCCAGCCAGGCACCATCGATTTCACTAAATCAGCATACAGGAAATGATCGATTCCAAACAGAACTAACATGAGAGCATAGAGATACTTACCGTAGGCGATTACATTGTCCAATTTCCCAGGCGTTCCGCCTAATTCAGTTCTCCCCGACGTGACTGCCAAGGCAAATGCACCGCCTGTTAGGGCGATCAGTTTGATCGCATCGGTCCAATAGCCAAGTAATTCGGGGTGATGGATAAGGCGGTTGGGTAAGTGGCCGAATGCGAAAAAAAGAAGTAGAAAAGTGCCTAAAAACAAAGCTGTTTTTTGTGGTTTTCGATTCAGCAGGATGACCATCCCCGCCAGGGTTAGCACCGCGCCAACAGCGTACCCAAACACACTCCATACCGACTCTGGAGGTATGGGTGCCATAATGGGTCGCAGCCCGGGCAGTACGAAATGAATCAGGCCAATACCCATAATTCCTATACCGAAGAAACTCCGTCCAATCGTTTGGAGCGTTGTGGTCGGCCGGTCAACGTCAGTAGAGTTCATGGCAATTGGGACATTAATTTTTTTCTTTAATGCCTGTCAAAGGAAGGGAACTTGAGCATCTGGGTTTGCCTCGTTTAGACAGATAACCTCTTTGCCTGCGCCGAAGCTGATTGCAAGCCCTTTATTATATATTAGCTCTGGTTAATCGGGTATTCACGGTCTCAAACCATCCCATCAGGGAAGAAATTCTGAAGAATCGGGCAGAAAGCTCTACTTTTAGCTAAGTGATTTTCCCCGTGTCAGACAGTAAACTCAAACGGATCAGCATTCATCTTCTATTCTGGACGCTTTATGTGTTCTACGTTACGATGAACGCCAGTTGGGGCGAGCAAGATCACCTTGACTTCTCGCAGATTCACAAGGTGTGGGCTGATCTTCCCCTCACCATCGGTGTGGTTTACCTCAACTTATACGGACTGATGCCCCGGTACCTTTATGCCAGAAAATACGGGCAGTATGTGCTGTTCCTACTGGTGGTGCTGGTAGGGTACGCTTTAATGACCAGATTCATAGGCTACTGGTTTTGGCTACCCTGGGATCGGCAACATGCGTATCTCCGCTATGTGCAGGAGCCGAAAAACTTTCTGGTACCCATCCGTATTGCCCGAAATTCGTTCCGGCTTTACCCCATCCTGGCCCTGACCATGCTCATTAAGGTTCTGAGAAACTCCTACGGGAAAGAAAAACAACTCCGAATGGCGGAGTCTGAGCGGCACAAAGTGGAACTGTCGTACCTGAGGGCTCAAATTCATCCGCACTTTTTCTTCAATACGTTGAGCAGTTTGTATTCGCTGACCTTGAAGAAATCCGACCGGGCACCTGATGTCGTCATGCGCCTGTCGGGGATGATGCACTATATACTCTACGACACTAATGCGGAGTTGGTTCTGCTGGAGGAGGAACTAGCCCAACTTAAGAACTACATAGCCATTGAAGAATTGCGCTTTGCCGACCGGCTTGAGTATTCCTTTCAAAGTTCGGGCGCTATAGAAGGGAAGCGGATTAGCCCGTTGTTATTACTTCCCTTCGTGGAAAATGCCTTTAAGCACAGCCTCAGTCATGAACTGAACAAGGCATGGGTTACTATTGACATTAAAGTAACGGGTAGTCAATTATTTTTTAACGTAGAAAACAGCATAACTGACCCAACCCCTCCTCATTCGCATCGGGGTATTGGCCTGATGAATGTCCGTAAGCGACTCACCTTGTCGTACCCCGGTCGCCATGAATTGCTCGTTAAGCGAGATGAAAACACATTCAGCGTTACCCTAAAGCTGCAATTACATGAAGAAGGTTAAATGTATCATTGCTGATGATGAAGTACTGTCATCCGACGTACTGGAAAGCTATCTGGCCAAACTTGAAAACTATCAAGTAGTAGCTACCTGTAAGAACGGCATCGAGGTTTTTACCGCCCTTAAAACAGGCACTGTCGACTTATTATTTCTCGATATTGAGATGCCTCAACTGACCGGCCTCGAATTGGTTAAAAGCCTGAAAACAATCCCGCCGGTTATTTTCACAACTGCCTTTCGCGACTATGCCGTAGATGGGTACGAACTTAACGCCATTGATTACCTGTTGAAACCGATTTCCTTTGATCGATTCCTGAGAGCCATCGACAAATTTGAAACGACAGCCTTACCGTCGAACAGCCGAAGCTATCCGCCACCAGATGTTCAGATCGGCGTACCCAACCCGTTCATTTATGTTAAGTCGGCCAAGAAGACGGTCAAGATTTTTTTGAAGGAGATTATCTTTTTTGAAGGGGCAAAGGAATTCGTAAAGATCAGAACAATTCATGGCGACATTATCACGTATCAGACCCTTCAGGATTTTGAGCAACGGCTTCCGGATGCCGAATTTTTACGAATCCACCGCTCGTTTATAATTTCCGTAGATCGAATCCGGGCGTATAACACGACTCATGTTGAGGTAGACCAGATTGAATTGCCTATTGGACATTCCTATCAGAGGTCCGTGCGGGATGCACTCAACCAGTAGACTCCATCTGGCGCTGTCAACGTTTGTAAAGCCTTGCCGCATGGGTTATGTTAAACATAAACTGGGGTAAGCCAAAGCGTCAGGATTGACTAAGTCGTCATACCCGATCCCAATGCCACCACCCAATCTTAACTTGGGCAAATTAATTCTCAAGCTATGCCGAATGCCTCGAAGGACCCATCCAACGTTTACGCCGTCGCCATTCGGGAAAAAGCATCGGGTATCCAGATGCGCTCGTAAATACCTACCGTGATGGTATCACTGGCTTCACAACCCCACCCATCCCGCACCCGCAGCGTATAGCGCGTGGTTTCTTGTGGACTCGTCTTTGGGTTAACGTTGGTGGCATCATTCAACATGGCCGCCGGTGACCAGCTATACACGTAACCCTCTTGGTAGCGCCCGGGTAGAATCACTTCACCCCCTTGCCAGGTCGCTAAGGGCGGACCTAACTCGACAACCGGGCGAACCTGTACAATGGCCGTGCGGGTAGCCGTGCCCTGCTGGCAATGCAATGTCGTCGGCACTAACCGTAAAGCGGATGCTAACCGGCCCCGGCCCGTTGCGGGTCAAAGTACCCATTCTGCACACCAGCTCCGGCGAAGGTGCCGCCGGCCGGGTAGCCGTTCAATACACAGGCGTAGTACCAGACGGACCGCATACCGATGGTACGGAATCGAGTCGGACCTGAACACGGCGGAAATAGACAAAGGAAGGGCGGTTGCCTGGCAACCCGCTGTATCCGTTACGACCACAGCATAAGCGCCGGTTTGTTTAACCGTATACCTATCGTTCGTGGCACTCGTCATCAACGCATTATCCCGTTGCCATTGATAAGAATAGTCGTTTCCCTAACTGGCCGAGTGCAGCAGGGAATCGCCTGTACAAAGCACGGTGGCGGATCGCCGGGCGGTAATCAGGGCAGTAAAGCTCAGGGTCAGTATCGTGCTCAAATCCAGTAGAGAGTACCTTGCATGTGACATCCGTCTGGCGTTTGGCGTAGTCTTGACTACGCCACAGCGTTATCCGATTTCTGACCGATATAAAACTGGCTTAAATGCCGGTTAGAGACCGGGTAACACTAAAAATACGCTCAACGGACACACCGCACTCAATATGAGTTTATTAAGCCCCACTGGAGGTATATTCATAAACCCCCAGCCCCAGCACTTCGCTCGTGTATTTCCGTAGCTCCTGACCCAGTTCCGGGTTGTTTGCCAACACTTGCCCGTAGCTCGGAATCATCTCTTTCAGTTTCTGCTGCCAGGCTTCTGTTTTCAACTGTTCAGGAAAACATCGTTTGAGCAGGTCGAGCATAATCGACACGGCGGTTGAGGCCCCCGGCGATGCTCCCAGCAGGGCGGCAATGCTACCATCAGCCGCACTCACTACTTCGGTGCCAAATTCGAGTACCCCACCTTCTTCGTCGTCTTTCTTAATCACCTGCACCCGCTGCCCGGCAATTTCCAGTTCCCAATCGTCCATCTGAGCATCGGGATAGTATTCGCGCAAGGCAGCCAACCGGTCTTCGGGCGATTGCATAACCTGCTGAATCAGGTATTTCGTTAACGAAACGTTATGCAGACCCGCCATCAGCATCGGCGCCATGTTGCTCAACTGAATGGACTTCGGCAGGTCCATATAGGAACCGCTTTTCAGAAACTTGGTCGAGAAACCGGCATAGGGGCCAAACAGCAGTTCACGTTTCCCATCAATCATGCGGGTGTCCAAATGCGGCACCGACATGGGCGGAGCGCCCACTGACGCTTTGCCATATACCTTCGCCTGGTGTTGTTCGATAATGTCACGATTAATGCATTTGAGCCATTGACCACTTACCGGAAAACCACCAAAGCCCCGGCTTTCGGGGATATCTGACTTTTCGAGCAGCCGGAGCGAACCGCCCCCGGCACCAATGAACAGAAAATTGGTCTGAATTTCGCGTTCCTGTCGAGTCGTCACGTTTTCGACACGTAGTTTCCAGCCACCCAGACTTTTCGACCGCCAGAGGTCATGCACATCGTGGGCAAAATGCAGATTAACGCCGGGCATATCATACAGCCGCCGGAACATAGCACGGGTGAGCGCACCGAAATTCACGTCCGTGCCGATGTCCATCCGGGTAGCCGCCACAGGCTGGGCCGGGTCGCGGTCCTGCATAACGAGTGGCATCCAGTCGGCTAATTGCCCGCGATCTTCGGAGTACTTCATGCCATGAAACAGGTAATTCTGCTGAAGTGCCTCGAAGCGTTTGCGGAGATAATTTACGTTATCGTCCCCCCACACAAAGCTCATGTGCGGAATCGACCGGATAAAATTAGGAGCATCGTGCAGAAAACCCTGCTGAATCAGGTAAGCCCAGAACTGTTTCGACTGCTCGAACGATTCGGCAATTTTAATGGCTTTCGATGGGTCGATGGAGCCGTCTTCCTGTTCGGGCGTATAGTTCAGTTCGCAAAAAGCCGAGTGGCCCGTGCCCGCATTATTCCAGGCATCGGAACTTTCGGCGGCTGCATGGTCGAGTCGTTCGTAGATATCGATGGTAATGTCGGGCTGCAGTTCTTTCAGCAGCACGCCAAGCGTCGCACTCATGATTCCAGCACCGATTAGTACCACATCGGGGCCTTTTTGTACTGATTTATTACGTTTTGCCATGATTTGAGTTGGCGATATATAGCTGTTTTTTCAGCTACAAAGTTGGGGCTTAAGATGTTTAGAAACGATGCATTTAATTTAGTTTTATTCGCATTTTTTTGGGTATGAACCGAAGATGCTAACTCGTCCGAAATATTTTCTCCAAGCATTTAACTGTAATCAGGTAGGTAGGTTTCACACCCAGCGTGCCTAAACTTCCCGAAGCCAGCGTCGCGCCGGTGAGTAGGGGGTTATCGGAGGCATAATACGCATACCGCACTTTCAGTCCGGCCGAAATACTGCCCCGAATTTTCGACTGTGCCTGAATTGCCTTCTGATAATGAGCGCCTTCCATCTCTAAACCGATGGCTTTCCACGATGAATTGCGGAAGTAGCTCAGCACATCTTTGTTTTGCAGAGAAGTACCCAGCACCGTAATCATAGCACCTTCATACACAGCAAGGCCATTGCCTTCGAAGTCGTCTTTGCTGAAGTCGTTATCGAGCGGGTAATTGTCGGCGGTGCCTTCAAAAATATGCGCTGTTGGAATCATCAGATCACCTTTGCCGCCGGTCAGGATGCCCGCTTTGCCAATGATGGAAATTGATGCTACTTTCAACGGAATTGTTTCTTCGCCAACTTCATACGGTTTCAACAGCTCGTCCATCGTTTCAAACGCCTGTTCGCCAAACGCATAGTCCATCACGAGCAGCAACGGTTTGGTTTCCCGAATGTACTTTGTATCGTGGGTGATTTCGGGTGGTAAGTGCTTGACATCCAGCCGTGCGGTATCGAATAGCTGCACCAGCAGGCTGGTTCCGGCCAGGTCTTCGAGTGTGTGCATCCCATGTTCGCCAGCATACTCGATTACCTGCTGACGCAACTCCCGTCTGCCCGGCTGGCTCAGCATTAAGGCCAGGTCGTACAGGTTGTCCCAAGTGGTTGTGTTGGCTAAGGCAGCGGGTGCATACAGGCAATTCATGACGCTATGCGGGTTGGCACTGATAACATGAATCGGACGTTCCTGTAGGTTATGCTCCCAGATGTACTGTTTCAGGCGCGTGGCCCAGCGTTCGCCATAGAGGTGCTGGCCGATGCGCTCCCGAAGCATGGGAGTGAAGTTGATTTCACGATTCATTTTCGACTCCCGAAACTCGCGGATCGACACGCTGCCCAAGCCATACACGATCTGAAACAGCCCATTGTTTGTTCCGGCTGTCTCTTCAAAACGGCGATAGGCTTGCTGGGTTTCTTCAAATGTCCGGCCCAGAATCGAACTGAGGTACATTAGGGCTAATTCCCGTTCATCGTCGGTGACGGTGCCCCCCGATTGCACAATAGCTTCCAACTTCTCCCATTCGCGGGTTCGGCTGCCCCGTTCCTGAAACGCGTTGCGCCGGATTTTGTCGGCCTCCATAAACATGAATGTCAGGTGGGTGAGAATGTCGTAAATTTCACTGCGGCCATTGGTTACTTCAATCACCATCTGTTCGCTGTCGATGCGGTAGCAGTTCCGACGGCGTTTAGCGGGCACCAGCACCGGGAAGTGCGAATGTTCAAAGCCTTCGCGGGAGGCCAGAGAAATGACCCGACAGGCTTCAATACCTTTCGGAAGTCGGTCCATTACATACACCAACCCATCTAATTCAACCCGTTGAGGATCGCTCACCAAACCATATATTTCGGGCTGGAGGGTGAGCAGCGCCCGTCGTATTTCTTCGCCCGATACGCCCGATGGTTTATAAAATCCGCGATTAAACAAATGCCGCATGGTAATATACAGCCGCTCAATGGCTACGCGGGATTCCTGAGCGCGGGTGAGGGGAGGAGAAGAAACAAGATTCATGAATAGAGCGTGAACGTAAGTTGACTGCAAGTTAGTGGATACAGGTATAGAACGGGGCCTATTAGCCCACGACTTTAGTCGCGAGGAAAGCCAAAACGTAAGCGAATAAAGAACCGTTTCAACGGTGGGCTGATACTGATGCCGTTGGTGAACTGATTTTCTGGGTACTTTTGGCGAATGAAAAATCAGATTCGGCGCGTTGGATTGCTTTGCCTGTGCTGGCTCATGCTTAGCCAGGCTGTTCAGGCGCAGTCCATCCCTATTGCTCCTGCTGTTCCCGACCAGTCGGGCATTAATCAGGGGCGATTTATTGGCGTTTTGGTAGGAACAGCCGCTTTTTATACGATCACGCTGCTCGTTCTACGTAAACAGTGGTATAAAAAACGAGTGCCCTTTCATTCCTTTAACGACAACGGCGAATGGCTTCAGATGGATAAAGTAGGTCATGCCGCAACGGCCTATTGCATGAGCCGGGGCGGGTATGAACTCATGCGCTGGAGTGGTGTGAATGAGCAGGCGAGTATCCTGACCGGTGGTTTGCTGGCCTTATTATTCCAAACAACCCTTGAAGTTTATGACGGTCATGCCGAAGGCTGGGGGTTTTCTAAAGGCGATATGGTAGCCAATGTTGCCGGAACGGCCCTGTTCATGGGGCAGCAGTATGGGGCTGGGCAACAGGTAGTCAGCCTGAAATACGGCTTTCGGAAAACGATTTTTCCACCCTATCGGCCAAACCTACTTGGCAAAACGACGGGGCAGCAAATGCTTAAAGACTATAACGGGCAACAGTACTGGCTGTCGGTCAATCTGGCTTCGGTACTGCCAGTCGGGCCAAAATTTCCGCAGTGGCTGAATCTGGATGTTGGCTACAGCGGTAGTGGTATGATTGGCGGTCACGAGAATCCACCCGCGTTTGACCAGAATGGAAAGGAAGTGAAATTTGAGCGATACCGGCAGTTTTTCATCTCGCCCGACGCCGATTTATCGCGAATTGGGGCGTTTTCGCCTTCGTTACAGCGATTTATCGGAACCGTTCAGTTCTTCAAAATTCCGGCATCCTCGCTCGAATTCAATCGAATAAACGGCCTCCGGTTTCACCCGCTTCTTTTACCGAAAGAATAGTGAGTGAAAAATGAAAAGTGTAGAGTGAAGAATAAAAAGCTGACGCAAATCTATTCTTCACTCTACACTTTTCATTTTTCACTTATTTCCGGCCACCACCAATGTCGAAGCCAACCTTAATGCCCAAATAAGCATTTTTGCTATCAATCGTCGTGTTCGATATCTTGTTGGATGTTGTTGGTACCGCATTGTATTCAACGCCTGCTACAAAGTGCCCGGCTTTGACACCCGCCCGAATCATACCACCAAATTTGTTTTCACCCACAAAGGTGACGTTTTGGTTCGTCTGTCCATCCACGACGGTAACTGTGCCACCCGAAGCAATGGTGAAAAGTCCGGCACCAGCACCCAAAAATGGGCGAACGCCAGCCGTGCCAAACAAGTAGGTTCCGGTCAGCAGGTATGAACCGAAGCCAGCCACGTCGCCCGTCGTTGTATTGCCATTAACCGTAACCCCTCTGGCAATAAACGCTGACTCTAAGCGCAGACCCACATCGAAATTATCGCTGACACCATATTTAGGTTCTAACGAGATTAAAGCACCTCCCGACAGTCCACTGGCTAATGCTTTCGCATACCCAATGGACAAATTTACCTTGAATGGTTTGTATTCCTGAGCATTGGCCGACAAGGCGCCCAGCACGAAAAACGCCAATACGATACGTTTCATAAGCGTGTTAAAGAATGGTGAAATGAAAATTGAACAAGTTCAATACATAACCGCAATAATGACACTTTGTTCAACAATTATATATCATTCACTTTATTTCTCCGGGTGTTACCAGAATACCCCGTTTTCGGTTTTCGCGCAAAACTGTTAGCTGAATTTGCTGGCCAATTGTGTCGTCGGTTAACAGGCGGTGTAGATCATCGACCGATGTGACAGGCAGTTCACCGAATCCCACAATGATATCCCCTTGCCTTAATTCAGTATTGCCCGCCACGCCGTCTGGTTCAACGCTTACGACCATTACACCCGTCCGGGCTGAAAGCTGGTTATATTGCCGAATGCGTTCGGTGAGGTTAATCAGTTGACCGGCAATGCCCAGATAACCGCGTCGGACACGCCCGGTCATGATGAGTTTACCGGCAACTAAGGCCGTTAGATTAGACGAAACGGCAAAGCAAATACCCTGCGCTGGCAGAATAACAGCCGTATTAACGCCAATCACGTCGCCCTCCGAATTGACTAATGGGCCACCGGAGTTTCCCGGATTCAGAGCTGCGTCGGTTTGAATCACATCGTCGATCAGGCGGCCCGTATCGGCCCGTAAGGTGCGGCCCAGTGCGCTCACAACTCCGGCTGTCAGCGAGTACTGAAAGCCATAGGGATTCCCCAGCGCAATGGCAATTTGACCAACCTGCACGGCTTTTGAATCGGCAAAGCGAATGGCCCGGAGACCATCGGCATAAATTTTTAGTACGGCAATGTCCGTGTCGGGGTCGCGCCCGACTAACGTAGCTTCAAACTCGCGTGAGTCAGGCAGCAGAACGGTTATGTGCGTAGCCCCGGCTACAACGTGATTATTCGTAATGAGGTAGCCATCGCTGGAAATAATGAATCCAGAACCGGAGCCGCCTTCGGGTTCTTCGCCACCGGGTTGTCGCCGTTGGGCTGGGGTTCGGCGGGTAGCGGGTGAGTTGGGGGCCGCCTTGCGAACCTTAATCTGCACAACCGACGGGCTAACTTTTTTGGCTACATTTACAACCGTATTGGAATAAGCATCGAGCAAAGCTGCGTCCTGTCCGGCTGTTTGGCCGGGTTGCGAAGCTTCGTCCGCAAATGAAATGAATTGAGTGTTCATCGCACAATTGATTTGTTGTGGAGGAAATGGCCTCATGATCTGTTCCAATTGCAGCTCGAATGAGAGCGTAGCCGTTTTATCCGTCAATTTGTCATTGTTTTCCAGGTAAATGGCAAAAAGTACGTGCTTTTAGGCAAAGCGCCTTACCGATCCGGTTAACTTGACAGACAGATTGAATGCTATTTGAAGACTATTTAAGTCAGAAGAAAATTGATGCTGCTCAATTCCAGCAGGTTGAACCGGCGCGTTATCGGGAGTGGCAGCGTGAATTCGCGGAAATGCACCCAGAAAGCTTTACCGTTCAGAAGAAATTTCTTTTGAATGACACCCGAAGGAAGTACCTTGTCCGTTGAAAGTGTATTGTGCGGACTGAAGGCCGAACAAAATTTTACGTTTTACCCCCAATTTCATTCTACATGAGCCTTACGTTAGGAGAACTTCGCGGCATTACAGATTCGATTCTCAATGCCCTCAAGGGTCAGGGTATCAGCGATAGTGACACCCTGCTCGAAGCCACCAAAACACCATCAGACCGGAAATCACTGTCGTCGGCAAGTGGTGTCGATACCAAGATTATTCTGGAACTGGCGAACCGAGCCGATTTAGCCCGAATTAAGGGTATTGGCCGGGTCTATAGTGACCTCATGGAAGAAGCCGGTGTCGATACGGTGAAAGAACTGGCTCAGCGGGTTCCTCAAAACCTGCATGCGAAATTAATTCAAATAAACAGTGTACGACAGTTTACCCAGCGCCCGCCTTCGGTTGAGCAAATTGGCGACTTTGTTGAGCAGGCTAAAGGTCTGCCTCCTATGCTGGAGTATTAGCTGCACATAACCAAGCCTGTGGGATATAAATCATATCCAGTGCTAGACGATTGGTTGAAAAATATATAAAGAATCATAGTTTGCTCTTTTCGCTTAATCCCACGACTACGGGAGAAAGAACAGGTAGGTATTATTGTTCTTTCTCCCGATTTTTAGGTTCTCGCAGGTAGCGCTCCAAACGACTTTCCAATTCAGGCTGGCTCAGGTTCGTGTAAAGTTCACCGTTGAGCGCCAGCGACAGCCGTCCACTCTCTTCCGAAACGGCAATGACAGCCGCATCGGTAGCTTCGCTCATCCCCAAAGCCGCCCGGTGCCGAAAGCCAAGCGAGGGGGGAAGCTCATCATCTTCCGAAACAGGCAGAATGCAGCGGGCGGCCCGGATGCGTCCTCCACTAATGATAACGGCTCCGTCATGTAGGGGACTATATTGACTAAAAATAGCCAGTAACAACGGTTTCGAGACATCCGCGTCGATAACCTCACCTGATTGGGCAAATTTTTCTAAGTCATCATTACGCTGAAGCACTAATAAGCCGCCCGAAAACTCAACACCCAGCGTTTTGCAGGTTTCCAGAATGGGTTTTAGCGGAGTGCCTGTGTCAGTTGAATTGCCATTTCGAAGCAGCCACTGCCGAAGCCACCGGCTATTGGTCAGGTTGGTTGATTTGCCAATTAGCAGCAGAAAGCGCCGGATTTCGTGCTGGAAAATAATAATCAGCGCCAGCGCACCCACACTGATGAAGTATTCCAGAATAGTGGTCATCAGGTTAAGCCCAAGGGCCTTCACCAGCAGATACGCTAAATAAACCAGCAGATAGCCAATAAATACCCGACTGGCAACGCTTCCCCGAACGAGGTTATAAATCTGATAGATTAACAGCGCCACCAGCCCAATGTCGAGCAGATCGAGCCAACCAATGTCTAAAAATCCCAGGCGGAAAGCCAGCATGAACAAAAGGTATTTCGGGTTAAAGCTTTATTGAATGGATAATGGTAACTATCCGGTAATTGATCGGATTTCATTATTCATTTACTTAAATAGCCAGCGTTTGGCCTTCAATGGCTAAGTAAGTTTCGGGAAAAATGGACCGGGCTTCGGTCAAAAATAAGTCAAACTGTTTATATCGCGACGAAAAATGACCAATCAACAGCCGCCCGACCTCAGCTTTGGCGGCAATGGTCGCAGCCTGTTTGGCAGTAGAATGATAAACGTCGGTAGCTCGCTGTGCATTATCGTCTAAGAAGGTGGCTTCATGATATAACAGATTAACCCCTTTCAACTGAGGCACCAGGTCTTCTACATACCGGGTATCGGAGCAGTAGGCATAGGCGCGGGGCGATGGGCCAGGTTCCGTATAGTCGGCGGCTGCGTAAAGAATGCCGCCATCTGTACCCGCAATATCCTTTCCTTCTTTCAACTGCTTCAAATAAGTCACCGGCACATCTGCCGGAAGCTTGTCCCGCAGCAGATGTGGCTTGTGGGGCTTTTCACGAAAGAGGTAGCCGGTGCAGTCAATTCGGTGCTGAAGCGGAATCGAATGGACGGTCATGTGCGGGTGGTCGAGCAGGAGGGTAGGTGTGTTTGGATCAACCACTTGAAAATGAAGTTTGTAGCCAAGCCGGGAGTCAGACACCCGGAAAATGGTCGTTAGCACTTCGTCCAGCCCACGCGGGCCAAAGAGGTACAGATCTTCAGTGCGCCCGCCCAGATTCAGGCTCGACAGCAGCGGGGCGAGCCCAAAATAATGGTCGCCGTGCAGATGGCTGATAAAGATATAGCGCAACCGACCGGGCCGAATCCGTTGTTCGATCAGCCGCAACTGGGTGCCCTCACCACAATCAATCAGGACATATTCATTGCCGATGGTGAGTAACTGAGCCGTCTGGTGAAGCCGCAGCGTGGGCGTAGCCGACCCTGCCCCCAGGATGGTGAGGGAAAAAGGAAGGTGTGCCGGTCGGAACAGGTCCGACTCCTGCTGGATTCGTGGGTTAGGCATCGGCATTGCCGACGCTGCCTCCGACGTCGTACTCATCATCTTGCTCGCTGCGGAAATCGTTTTCTAATTCATTCATAAACACAGCGTCGATGGCTTCTTCTACCGTTGGCAAAATGGTCAGGTCGCTAATTTTGGCCGCATCTAAAAAGTTGATTAGGTCGTCATCTTTAGTTACAAGGACGAACAGCCCTAACTCATTAGTACATTGCCGGTTTATTTTCCGAATGGTCATCACGCCTGCCTGCTCAACTGACTGTACAGAAGCCATATCGACAATAACATTGCTGTAGCCCTCGCGAAACAGTCCACGGCTCAGGGTTTCAAAATCAGTGGGTACATCACCAGCAAATTCACTTTCAGACAGGCGAATCAGGGCGTACTGTTCATTTTTTTCGATTGAGTAATTCATAAGATTCAATTTTGAATGATTGAATGATAGAATGTGTCAATAAGCGCCTGTTCAATCATTCTATCATTCAAAATTAGTTAGTAAGAGCCTTTAACACATTCGTTTCGATTCGGGCGAGTGGATCGGCGGTGTCTTCCCGTTGAAACGGTTGTCCTGTAACGGTTTCAAACAATTCAATATAGCGGGTTGTGATTTGATTTACCCATTCGTCGGTCATTTTCGGTATGGTTTGCCCTGTCTTTCCCTGAAAACCGTTGGCAATAAGCCATTCTCTAACGAATTCTTTCGACAATTGTTTTTGCGGCTGGCCCGCCTGCTGATTCGGCTCATAAGCATCGGCGTAGAAATACCGCGACGAGTCGGGGGTATGCACCTCATCAATCAGATAAACCTTGCCATTCAGGTTGCCAAACTCATATTTGGTATCGACAAGAATCAGTCCCCGTTCGGCGGCCATAGCTGAGCCACGAGCAAAAAGAGCGAGTGCGTAGCGTTCCAACTGCTCATATTCGGCTTCGGCGACGATGCCCCGGCTTAGAATCTCTTCCCGACTAATATCTTCGTCGTGCCCCTCATGCGCTTTGGTCGATGGGGTAATGATGGGTGCGGGCAATCGGTCGTTTTCTCGCAGGCCGTCGGGCAGGGCCACTCCGCAAAGCGTCCGGTGTCCATCCCGGTATTGCCGCCAGGCGTGCCCGGCCAGATATCCCCGAACCACCATCTCTACCGCATAGGGTTCGCACTTCAGCCCAATACTTACATTCGGGTCGGGCACGTTGAGCAGCCAGTTGGGAACAATATCGGCCGTAGCTCCCAGAAAATACGAGGCCGTTTGGTTCAGTACCTGCCCTTTGAAGGGAATAGGCCGGGGCAGCACCACATCGAAGGCCGAAATCCGGTCTGACGCAATCATAATGAGTTTCGGTCCGTCGCCACGGTCGGAAAACGAATACACGTCCCGAACCTTACCCCGATAAAATCCCGTTTGGCCGGGAAAATTAAAATTTGTCTCCTGAATGGCGTTCATTTTTTACAGTTTACAGTCGTCAGTCTATAGTCATTAGTCAAGAGTCAAAAGTAGCTGACGCATAGATTTCTTCTGACGTCAGCTACTCTTGACTAACGACTATAGACTGACGACTTTTATAATTTTTCGATAACAATCGCCGAAGCGCCCCCACCCCCGTTGCAGATGCCGACGGCTCCATAGCGACCTCCGTTTTGTTGTAACACGTTAGTGAGCGTAGTCACGATTCGCGCACCCGACGCGCCCAGCGGATGCCCAATCGACACGGCTCCCCCGAAGGCGTTTAATTTTTCCTGGGGCACGTCGAGCACTCTACTAAAGGCCAGTGGCACAACGGCAAAAGCTTCATTTACCTCAAAAAAATCAATATCACTCGCGTTCAATCCCGCCCGCTCAAGCGCTAAAGGCACCGCTTTGGTGGGGGCTGTTGTGAACCATTGCGGCTCCTGCTCGGCATCGGCATAGGCCAGAATCCGGGCCAGGGGCTTAATACCCAGTTCATCGGCTTTCCGGCGACTCATCAACACCACCGCCGAAGCCCCATCGCTGATGGGCGACGAACTGGCGGGCGTGACCGTACCACCGGGCGTGAAAGCAGCTTTCAGCGTCGGAATTTTGTCGTAAATAACGTTTTTATATTCCTCATCTTCACTCACCGTCACGCGGCCTTTGCGAGTATCCACTTCAACGGGGACAATTTCGGCCCCAAACCGACCACTGGCCGTGCTGGCTTCGGCCCGCCGGTATGACTGAACCGTATAGGCATCCTGTTCCTCCCGGCTGATGTTATACTGCTGGGCCGTTTGGTCGGCGAAGACGCCCATAGCACACTGATCGTAGGCATCCACCAATCCATCGCGGGCCAGTCCGTCAACTAACTCAGCGTTACCGTATTTATAGCCAAATCGCGCTTTGGGTACGTAATAAGGGGCATTGGACATACTTTCCATACCTCCGGCCACAATCACATCGACCTGGCCTAACTGAATTGCCTGAGCAGCCAGCATAATGGCTTTGGTGCCCGACGCACACACTTTATTGATGGTTGTGCAGGGAATATTGGCGGGCAATCCGGCCTTCAGCGCAGCCTGCTTGGCCGGTGCTTGGCCTACATTCGCCGACACGACGTTACCCATATATACTTCCTGCACCCAATCGGGCTGTACACTCGCCCGGCTCAGCGCGCCTTTGATGGCCGCAGCGCCGAGATCGACCGCCGATAGCGTAGATAAAACGCCCCCGAAACTACCAATAGGCGTCCGAACGGCTGAAACAATTACGACTTCATTCATGCTGTGGGTTTGTTTGTTGACTCAAACCAGTTCTTACCACCGGTTGCCATTCGTTGCCCGCTTCGCACCCGTTCCTCTGGCCGAACGTGTCAGTGCGTAGGGTAAATCATCGCTTTGCATGGCATCCAGCAACTGCATGGCTTGCGCTTCGCTTAGGTTAAGCCGCTGAAACCGACGCAGTAATTCATCCTGACGATCCGACCGCTCTACCTGCTGCCCACCCGCCGGACGTGGCCTGTTAACGAGCTTTGGTTGTTGCCTGGCCGATTTTTTTTGTGGATTTGTTGCTAAGTTTTTACCTGAATAATACTTCTTAATTAATTCAAAATTATACCGTGCAGGTTCATTATCCGCATTTTCGAGCAATGCTTCCTGAAGTAAAGATAACGCAGTGGCACTATCGCCGGATAAACAGGCCAACACCCCCAACTGGGTGGCGGCTGCCGTGCGTAAATCGGGCCGGTCGGATCGAAGCAGGGTTTCGTATTGGGGTTTGGCTTTGGCATACTGTTTCAATTGGAAATACGTATGCCCCAGATTTAGCCGCACGGCGGGGTCGATGGTGGTGGTTGTCCGACTCAGGTAGGCATACAACGACAGAGCACGCTGGTACTGCCCGGTCTGGTAAGCTTGTTGCGCTTCCTGACGGGTTTTGTTATTCCGGGTAATGTTATTGGTCGGGATCAGTTCATTCCACCAGAGCCAGGCCATGAATAACAAGTGAATCATTAATGGTTGAGAGAAATTAGTTTCAAGTTTCCGGTTAGCTGACGCAACTACTGGTACGTCAGCTAACCGGAAACTTGAAACTAAAAAATACCGAATGGAAGCACAAAAATAAGACGAAACAGTCAGACCCACTCATATCCGAAACGTTCGGATCGTCACAATCAGATCGAGGGATAGCAGGAATAAGGCTGCCAGCAGAAAATAATAGTACTTATTAGTCGAAACCGCTATGCGATGCAAATCAACCGGGCGACCTTTCAGCGAATGCAGGACAGAGGCTAACTCGTTGACATAGCGGCCGTTGGCATCGGCTTCAATATATTGTCCCCGACCATCGCGGGCGAGGTCCTGTAAAAAAGGTCGGTTCAGTCGGCTACGAACAATCTGGTGGTTATCATCACGTATAAAATCGCGGCCTACGCGGATAGACGCTCCCGATTCGGTGCCAACCCCAACAGTAATTAGTGGAACGCCCTGTGTTCGTAAACGGACCAGTTCTGTGCGTTCGCAGGGACCAAAGTTCTCGCCATCGCTGAACAGCACAATCGCCCGCACACTCTGGTGTGTAGTGGAGTCGGTGAGAAGTTTCTCGCGGGCCAGTTCAATGGCGCTGCACAGGTCAGTACCGGACGCGCTCGTGTGTATGTCACGCATGAACTGCTTGAGTGCGTCGTGGTCGGTGGTGAGGGGCGACAGTACGAATGACTCCGACGTGGCCAGAATCAACCCGAACCGGTCGCCGGGCAGCGTATCGCACAGTTGCTGGACATCGTATTTCACCCGCTCTAAACGCGTAGGCACCACATCGCCCGCGTCCATTGAGCGCGAAATGTCTACGAGCAGGAACATATCATGTCCGGTCGTGATTAGGTCGGTTTCGGCTTCGCCAAACGACGGACCCAGCAGTGCAATGATTAATAAGATGAGGTAGATGCCGCGCAGAAAAAACTTGGGCACCACGCCCCAGGCGGCTGCATTGAGCTGCCGAGCCAGCCGAAACGTGCGCCAAACGTATAGGGTGTACAGCCCAATGAACAAGCCAATAAAAATAAATTCGGTGCTGGAAAACGGATAAAGCCAGTTCATTCCGGGTGAGTATCAGGCTGATGCGGAGCCGAACAATGGGTGCGGAATTGCATCAGAGAGGGCAAAAATAGCGATTATGAAAAGAATTTGCGGAATACCGCTTGCTGAAAACGATGATTTGCCCTATCTTTGTGTCCCAATCGTTCGGAAGCGGGCGATTGGCTTCGGAGAGATGCCTGAGAGGCCGAAAGGAACAGTTTGCTAAACTGTCGTACTGGTAACGGTACCGAGGGTTCGAATCCCTCTCTCTCCGCCGGGTACCGAAGTGACTTTCGGGGTGTAGCGTAGCCCGGTATCGCGCCTGCTTTGGGAGCAGGAGGTCGTAGGTTCGAATCCTGCCACCCCGACATTGAAAATCAGCCAGTTAGCTTAATTGTTGACTGGCTTTTTTTGTTTTTCAATATGAAATGGATTCCAACCTTCAGGCTTTTCAATTTATTCCCAGCCTCGTCTTTGTCGCTTCCCTTAACTGATAACCAGACTAATATTCCGCCAATTCAGTAGAAAAGCTTGCAGGGATTTGTACGGACAGGCACCGTGTTCTTTCGAGCGAATCAGCACCAGTCCTTTGCTGGGCATTTCAACGTGTAATTGATATAACTGGCCGGTGCGAAAGCCCATGGACCCGTTTGGGCCCGTAAATGTGGCGGTAATAAGCATGGGCACAAATAAAGCTATTTATTTATGCTCAAAAACAATTTTGTTTATATTTTTTTAAATTTGTAAACAATCGAGTAGGGCAAATTAAGAGGAAAGGGAACAAAGGCCGGGCGAATACTGCGGCTTTTAGTTTCAATGCGACAAATCGTCGCTGATGGCTGTAAGCTCAAGCCGGATAGTTGTATAGAGTTGGAAGCCATTAATAAAGGGAAGCAGACACGCAGCGATAAGGATATGACTTAGCACATTACGGCTAAAAAAGTAGCCCTGTTCACGATCAAATACATCAAGAAGTGTGTCATTGGTTAGCAGATTACAGCGCCAAACCCCAAACAAACAATAAGCACTAATAAACAAATGGGCGACCAGCGCCAGTGTGGTAGATGTCATATTGTTAAGAGGCCGGAGAAGCTACTACGTCACATTGCCTGCTTAACTTTCTTCTTCAATTGCTTGTAAGCCTGCTAGTCCCCTGTAACTCTGTTCTCCGGCGAAGTGGTTAAGGGATTGCATTCAAAACACCCGTTTCATATCGGGAAAAGTGAATGGATACCAACAGACTACTGATTCGGTGAAAATATAGACAAACAGCGTTCGGAATGACAAACTCACAACCACTTCTTAACTTTTTATAAATCCTAAACAACTCCATAGTATCACGAATCTGCCTGTTGCCGATCAGGCCTTGAATTTTATAGGGTGACCGTAATGGAGTTCTCAGCGCCGTAGTTATTAGTAAGCTGGTAGTAAATGTCTTAGTCGTGCGTACCCACAATATTGGGGAATTCGCGTGTCGGAACAGCGGCTGATATCTTTTCCACCGACACGACCAGCGTGGCTAAAGCTTTCTTCGACCGTTCATCGACGGTAAATATCCAGTCGGTTTTCATGATCCGGTGGGTTTTATGGCCTATCGGGTTTTGTGGTGCTGTATTGGCCGATTCTTTTCGGGATACACTCACGTTGATTGTCTCGCCATCGGTGAACGTGGGTACGAAGCTGAAATAGCCATCCGCTATGACACGCCCCGCTTTACCGTCGGATGCGGATTCGAAAAAGATAACCTTCAGATTTTCGGATTGACTGCCCAGCATGTGTAGTGGAGTTAGGTAGTAGGTCATTAGTCAACCGTTGGCAAGGGTTAAATGTTATTGACACTGATTTAATCTGTTTGTCCGGCAAGGAGGATAACTTTGGTAGTTCGTTTATTGCAAAACAAGCACAATCCGCGTACTTTTGCGGTTATTAAATCGGTCCTGTAGCTCAGTTGGATAGAGCATCTGCCTTCTAAGCAGACGGTCAAGCGTTCGAGTCGCTTCGGGATCACTCTTTATTAAAAAAGCCCTTCAGATGTCCTGAAGGGCTTTTTTAATTGGCGGCCTATCGCTTATAAATAGTCGATAATTCGCCGACCTACGATTCCATTCTGTAATTCCCGTCGCAGCACAGCTTTCCGACGGCGCGGGTGTGTGGATACATACATGACCCGCATTTTGAGCGTAAAACTCACCACCATGTACAGGCCGAACATACAGCCCAGAATGATAAGTGACAGCGTGTTCGATATGTTGCGGTGCAGGAACAGGAACAACAACGTGTTGAAGAGCGATATGCCGCATAGAACAGCCGTTGCTCCGATGTGTGACAAGCCGTTGTCCAACAGAATGTGGTGCATGTGGTTCCGGTCGGCAGAGAAGGGCGAACGACCGGCCAGAATTCGTACAAGAAACACCCGTAACGTATCGAAAATTGGGACAATCAGAATTACAATGGCAATGATGGGCGCGTTAAAGAAGGCCGTTGGCTCGTAACGGAATGAGGCATTCAGGCTAACAAACCGAACCGCAAAGAAAGCCAGCATAAAGCCAATAATCAGCGAACCGGTATTACCCATAAAAATCTTGCTGGTTTTTGAGAAGTTAAACCGCAAAAAGCCCAGCAGAGCACCCGCCAGCGTGAAGGCTAAACACGCCATCGTGAAATGGTTGGTGAGCAGGAACCAGCCGCCAAACGTGCTACTGGCAATGGTGGCAATACCCCCCGCCAGCCCGTCAATACCGTCGATGAGGTTAATAGCGTTGGTCAGCGCAATGAAAATGAAGCAGGTCAGTACGATGCTTGCAATCTCGGCAATATGATGGAAACCCATGATTCCATACAGATAATCGACGCGCAAATCGCCGAAGAGAATCAGGATCATGGCGGCCAAAACCTGAAACATGAGTTTTTTGGCCGGGTCGATACCAACCAAATCGTCTTTGATGCCGATAAAGAACAGAATGGTCATGCCCACAATCGACAGATTGGTTTGATACATATCGGTCTGGTCGATACTGGGCCACAGGAAATACGCAATCAGGATAGCGGCAAAAATAGCAATACCGCCAAAGGTGGGCGTTGGCGTCGAATGCGACCGGCGTTCGCCGGGTTTTTCCATCAGCGATTTTAATTCCGAAATCTTAATGACAACCGGAATAGCCACAACGGCCACAAAGCAGGCGACTAAGAACGAGAGTACGCATTGATAAAGGCCAAGTGTAAAGAGGCCATCATTGAATTTATTTTGCAGGTACGCAATTAATAAATCAATATTCATAAGGCGGGGCGTTTAGAAACAGATGATCTCGCTAAGTTTTTCTGTCAATAACCTGGCAAGTAACGCTACCTGACTCGAACGGACTGACCTATTCAGAGGTCTAAGGAGCGTAAAAATCACGGGTTTATTGATTTACGCAGGTGAAATTTGATTAAACGGCTTCATGGTCAGGAATTGATAACCTCTGGCGGCTTAGTAATGTACTGGGTTAATTTACGTAAAGGCTTGAGCCAGAACGTAAAAAAGTAAGGTGTCAGGCCGTTAAGTTGCCAGGCTCGCCTATCGTCCCGATTGGCCTGCAGGCGATTCTGCAAACTGCTGTTACTAATTCCACCTGCACGCATTACAATGGTCACTTCGTCCATATAAGCGAGTTTGGCCTTATTTTTGTGAATGAATCGTAACATCAGTTCATAGTCGGCTGCGCTTTTCATGTCGAGCCGAAACAGACCGTATTGTTCATAGAGCCAGCGCTTCGCAAAAAACGACAGATGACCAGGCATCCATCCCCACAAAAATGCATTGTCGTTATACCAGCCTGACCGCCAGTAACGCTTTATTTTACGGGTATCCGTGCGATCTACGTACATCATATCGCCATAAACAGCATCGCTGCCTGTTCGTTCGAAGGTGGCAACCATGTGTTCAATGACGTGAGGATGCCGGTAAAAATCGTCGGCGTTAAGCAGTCCAATAACGTCGCCCGTTGCCCGCCGGATTCCCTTATTCATGGCATCGTACAAGCCTTTGTCGGATTCCGATATAAATTGGGCAACTTTCGTGCCGTATGAGTTCACAATGTCAACCGTGCCATCTGTCGATTTTCCATCCACAATAATGTATTCAATATCGGGATAGGTTTGGTTCAGAACCGATTCGATGCAATCCCGAATAAATTCGGCACCGTTATAGACGACCGTTATGATGGATACTTTCACGCCTTGATGATTCGTTGCCGGACCCAAACGGCCGGGTTTCCCTGATAAATGCCATACGCCGTCAGCGACCGCGTGGCAACCGAGTTAACGGCCAGTACCGCGTGCGATTCACAGCGAACGCCTGCACATACTACTGCTTTCGCCCCAATCCAGACTCCTTCGGCCAGGGTAATAGGCCGGGTAGTCAGGTCGAAGGTCGAGCAGCTGTAGTCATGATTCCCCGTAAGTATCATGGCTCCCTGCGACAAACAGGCGTTATCACCAATAGTCACCTGGCTTAAGTTGTCGATCCAGACCTTCTCTCCAATCCAGACTCGATTTCCTACCTGAAGTAACCAGGGGTATTTAATATTTACAGCGGGCTTAATCATGACCCCTTCTCCAATTTTTGCACCGAATAGCCGAAGCACAGCTATTTTCAGCGACACAGGGATTGGGAAATAATTATTTAAAAAAATAGAGTTCGTTAGAAACCAGAGAATCACTTTCCAGCGCGGCCCCGGGTTATACCAGCTAATGTCGAACCGTGACAAATCTGTTTTGCCAGCCGGCAGGGCCGATTCCATAGGCGGAAACTCAGTTGGTTCAGACCTGGCCGACGTGTTCGGGTCGGGTCGGTCGGAGGTCTTTTCCATATTCCGTTCGGAAATAGTTAATGATTGCGTCCTTGTCGGTTCCTACCCGGATGTTTACTTCCATTAGCTTGGCATCGACCAGAAAACGATACCAAAGGGCCTGAAGAAAACACCAGACGAATCCTGCTCGTCCATCCAGGAAGCCCATTCTGACAAAATACCTGTAGATAAAGTACAAAATCGGGCGTGTAAACAGTGGCAACGAAGCGTATTTTTCCTTCAAAAACCGCATACGCTGGTCCTGTGTACCAAATAGCCGGGGCTGCACCGTTTCGGCCTCATCGAACTGATAGCGGTAATTCAGCAGATTAATCATTTCCAGAATGGTATAATGATTATGCTTCTGGGTCCACCAGGTCAGATTGTTCAGGTTATGATCCACAATATCGTGGTCGAACTGAATGGGTTGGCCTTTAGTCAGTTTAATATGTTCGTCGTGCCAGACCTGCTCACAGAACCCGTCGCCCCGTCGCCACAGCCGAAGCAGCCAGATAGGATAGAAACCCCCGTGCCGCATCCAGCGATTCAGAAAAAACACGCGTCGTTTGACATAGACCCCCCCCGTTTCGGGCCATAAGCCCGACAGTCGCTGATTAATCTCCTGGGCCAATTCGGGCATTACATACTCGTCGGCATCCATCCGCATCAGCCAGGCTGTGTCAAAAGGAGTGTTGTTGATGCCGAAATTGAATTGAGTCGCGTAGTTGACCCAGGCATTCTGAACCACAACAGCGCCCAACGAGCGGGCTATCTCCACGGTTCTGTCGGTGGAAAATGAATCGACAATAAAGATTTTATCGGTAAACGGATGCAGACTCTTTAAACACCGGCTGATGTGTTTTTCTTCGTTGTGGGTCAGAATAATGACTGAAACGTCGGTCATGCTTTATGTTACTATTTACAGGATAAACACCCTGTTTGTATTCTTTTGTGCGGAAAAAGGTCGTATTTTTACCACGCTGTATACGTGGTAAAAACGTCGCAATATTATAACTTTTTTTATACTCAACAAAGCCGATGAATCGACTTTACGCAGGGGTTATATTGTTTTTGTACTATTTTTCGGCCAATGGGCAGGTTATTTTTAACCAACTACCACGCGATCTTCAACTTTATCCACGTGGTGACAGCAATCGGGCTGTAGTGCCGGTTAGTGGTAATTTAACCGCTGCCGGGTACACCAAAATTGGAATGCAACTTCTGCGGGAAGGGGTGCTCACCAGCGCAGTCAGCCAAACGCTGGACCCGGCAGTTAGTAGTTCCACCTTTAGCTTCTCGGCTACCATTAAGGCCGAACCTGCCGAATATTCGTTCCGGGTATTCTCCTACAAAGGGGCCGATTCAACGCTCGTCGCCAGCCGGGATCGTGTTGTTTGTGGAGACGTGTATATTCTACACGGGCAGTCTAATGTATTGGCTCTCAGTGATTTTGATGTGTTGTATTCGTTTAATTTTAATGATAAGTACCTGCGGAATGTTACTTATCCCTATGGCGCAACACCTGCCCAGATGAGTTGGTATCCGGCCAAACAGCCGTATGCCAGCGTGGGCGGATTTGGTCTAACTCTTCAGCGACTGATTCTGGAAAATTACGGCATTCCTACCTGCGTGATGAATGGGGGCAAGGGCGGAAAAAGTATCGACGACTTAGCCTCCCGCGACCCGGCTAATCATGCTAATCCAGGTATATTTTTCGCAGGACCGCTCTCAGATTTTGAAGATGTATTGTACGGGAAATTGCTATACCGGGCGCAGTGGGCGGGCGTTGCCAAACAAGTGAAGGCCATTATCTGGAAACAGGGCGAGGAAGATGCCGGAAAAGGGACGCCGAACTATGATGAGAAATTTAAAAACCTCTATAACCAGTTTCGGGAAGATTATGGCAATGCCCGCATTTATGTAAGCCAGATCAATATTCTGGCAAACCCGGAAGATGGAGCAGCCGCCCTCCGCGATTTTCAGCGACGCACGAAGTATTTATTTAACAACGTAGAAACCATTGCGACGGTAGGCACACCGGGCTACGACGGCATTCATTATAGTGGCGTGGCGCACCAACGGCTGGCATTTGAGCAGTTCCGGCAAATTGCCCGCGATATATATGGATCGAAAGATACGCTCCAGATCAATTCGCCGGATATTAAGCGAACGTTCTACAATGTGCGGAAAGATTCTATTACCCTAGAGTTTGATAACCAGATGGTCTGGAAGAGTGATACGACCTTTTATAACTTTGCCACCGGAGCGAAAATCGCCTATCGTGAACTAAAGGATTTCTTTTACTTAGACAAACAGGCAGGGCTTATATCGGGTGGCTCGGTGAACGGTAATCGGGTCATGCTTAGCCTGAAACAGCCATCATCGGCGAAGGCGCTGCGGTATCTACCCGCTTTTTTCTCTGATGCGGCATCACCTTTCTACGATGGCCCTACACTCCGAAATACGCGCGGTATGCGGGCTTTCTCCTTCGATGGGGTCGCTATTGCCGATGCCCTTGCCCTCGTAACCCTAACGGCCCGACCGATTTCAGAACGGCAAATCGACCTGCTCTGGACCGCCCCGCCTACGGCGCAAACGCAGTTGCTGGAACGGGCCGATGGTACGCCCACTAATTTTAAGCAGATTGCTTCGCTCAGTGGTACGACGAATACGTTTACCGACACGAACATCCCGGATATGTTTGGTACCTACTATTATCGCTTACGGTCTTACAGTGCTGCTTCCGAAGGGCCTTATGGGCCGGTCGTGAGTGCACGCCCGTTGGTGCTGGGCATCGAACCAACCGGCCCGGCGGTGAAACTCTACCCCAATCCTCTGGCTGCCGACCGCCTGCTGCACATCGAAGGTGATCAGGTCATTTTCACGGAACTCACCCTGCGCGATTTATTAGGCAGGACCGTAAAAAACTGGCGTGGCCGAGCCAGAAATACCCTTTCGCTGTTGCTAACCGACTTGGTAACCGGTCTGTATGTGGCCGAACTGCAAACAGCAGATGGGCAGGTGATGCACCATAAAGTCGTGGTTCGGTGAGTGAAGTTTAGTGGCTTTCCGGCTGGAATCTGTAGTTTTACGGCTCCAATGCTATCCAATTGCTTATGCGCCTTGTGATTCTTACGCAGGATGATCCGTTTTATCTCGCCCGTAATATCGACTATCTGCTGAAAAAGCTGCCGCCCTATGCCGAAGTGGTGGCTACGGTAGTGTTCGACGTGTCGCCCTTTGGCAAGCGGGAAACGTTCAGCGAGAAGATGAAAAAAACCTACGACATCTTTGGATTGCCTTTTTTTATACGCTACGGCCTGAAATATTTGCGCTCGAAATTAGACAGCCAAAACAATGTGCGTAAGGTGCTGGCCGACCGGAATATTCCGCTGATTCAGATTGAAGGTAACATCAACAAAGACGAGAATTTAGCTAAACTCCGGGAATACAAGCCTGATTTGTTCGTCTCGATTGCGGGAAATCAGATTTTCAAGCGCAAGCTGTTAGATGTGGCTACGCATGGCTGCATTAATCTGCACACGGCCCTTTTGCCCAAATATCGTGGCCTGATGCCGTCGTTCTGGGTCTTGAAAAACGGCGAAACTCACACGGGCGTCTCGGTATTTTTTGTGGATGAAGGCATTGATAGCGGGCCAATTCTGGTGCAGAACAAATTAGCCATTGGCAACATGACGCAGGCCGAACTGATTGACGTGACTAAGAAAATGGGCATGGATGCCATTCTGGAATCCATCGACAAAATTCACTCGGGCAATTATGAATTAATCGAGAATGACGCTGCCCAGATGACTTATTTTACATTTCCTACCCGCGACGACGTGCAAGCTTTTCTAAAAGCGGGCAAGCGGTTTTATTAAGCAAGTAGTCGATAGGCAATGGTCGAGAGTGACTGACCGTAACGACGGACCGTGCAAAAGTGGTATGTCGCATCAGCCACTCTCGACCATTGCCTATCGACTGTTGACTTTCATGAATATCCTGACGTTTGATATTGAAGAGTGGTTTCATATTCTGGATAATAAGTCCACGCGAACGGAAGCCGAATGGTCTCGGTATGAGACCCGGATTTACGAGAATATGGACCGCATTTTCCAGCTTTTGGACGAAACCAACAGCCGGGCTACGTTTTTCTGCTTAGGCTGGGTCGCCGACAAGCATCCCGACGTGATTCGGCGGATTGATGCGGCTGGCTACGAAATTGCTACGCACTCCTACGCGCATCAGTTGGCCTACGAGCAAACACCCGCCGAATTTCAGGCCGATCTGGAACGTTCCATCAAGCATTTGCAGGATTTGACGGGTAAGAAGGTTCGCTCGTACCGGGCGCCGGGGTTTTCCATTAAAGAATATAACCGCTGGGTGTTCCCGATTTTGATAGAGCAGGGTATTGAAATTGACTGCTCGGTGTTTTCGGCCCGACGTGCTCACGGGGGAGATGCCTCATTGGGTATGTTTGCGCCGGGGTATCTGAATGTGGGCGGTACGCTCCTGAAAGAATTTCCGATCAACACGGCTGCGGTACTGGGCCAGGACCTGATTTTCTCGGGTGGTGGTTATTTTCGGTTGTTTCCGTATTGGATGATCAAGGGGCTGATGCGCCGGTCTGACTATGTCATGACCTATTTTCACCCCCGCGATTTTGACGCCGGGCAACCCATGATTCCCGACCTCAGCCGGATGAGGCAGTTTAAGTCGTACTATGGCTTGGAAAACTGCTGGCCCAAGCTGAAGCAATTGTTGCTGGAGTTTCCATTTATGGATTTGTCGCAGGCCGAACAGCAGGTTGATTGGTCAACCGTAATCCACCGAACGGTATAGGGAATGAGCGTTAAACTGAAGTCCTGTCTATCCGAAACTATTATTAACTTTTAGGGATACGTACTGAAATGTTCGCTGTTTTTTCTAAAAATAAAGCCAGAATTATCATATTATTATCGTTCATTCCTATTCTTATTTTCTTTATCGTTTTTTTTCAGTTTGTCAGTAATATTCCCTTTCAGGACGATTATGATGGGCTACTGGAGCCTGTCACTAAATTCGTTCAACTGCCACACTTTTCCTGGTCTGAATATTTTAAAGTTCTCTGGACGCAGGACGATGAACGGCGAATTGTTATCGACCGAATTGTTGCCACCCTTGTTTATAAACTAAATGGTCATCTGGATTTACGCATTCAGATGTTTATCGGATTACTTTCATTAGTTTGTATTTTTTTTCTGTTTTATACAATAATTCGCGAGGCAAAGTTGCCGCTTAGTTTACTAATTTGCTGTTCCCTTTTATTATTCACGATTCAATATTACGAGGCTATTTTCTGGGGTATTATTCCGTGTCAGCAAATCATTATTTATTTCTTCGCTTTTTTGGCGACTTACTTCCTGTTTCCGGCCCGATTAAATTACTTACTACTCGCTTGTTTGTTTGCTGTTTGCGCTACCCTTAGTGATGTGAACGGCACGTTTATGTTGCCGGTGGGCATTGTTTTATTGCTGGTGCAACACCGCTGGAAAGACGCACTCATCTGGACAGTTATCGTTGGGGGCGTTGTGCTGCTTTATTACCATAACCTAACTATCCCGCCGTTTCGGCCAAAGCTTTCCGATAATATCCAACATCCCGGCTTAGTGCTTAAAAATCTGCTGGTTTTTAGTGGTTTAGCCTTTGACGCCAATACGGCGTTACCGCCACTTATACGTATTGGATTGATTATGGGTGTTGGTTTGCTGTTGGGCGCAGTTGTACTCTATTATGGATTTTGGTTCGTGAAGCCCGCGTTTAGTCGCTCAGTCGTGCGTTATTCCAGGTGGGAAATCACCCTGTGGGGATGTATTCTTCACCTGAGCGTCACCATGACGGCGTTTGCCGTTGGCCGTGCGTTAGATGGTACCGACGCCGTATTAATCAGTCGCTACAAATACATCGGGTTTATATGGCTGATTTTTATTATTTTGTTAATGTCGAGTCGGTTAAATATCAAACAAAACAAGCTATTTAGCAAAGCCTGGTTAGTCGTTAGTAGTGTACTTTTTCTGTTCAGTTATTTTCAATATATAGCCCCGCTCGATTATTATTATAAAGAGCGAAATACCGATATATATGGCTGGCAATACAATCGGTCGATACCCAGTACACCCATCTATTTAACGATGCGACCTGTAGTCGATACGGTTACGGTTCGGGCGATTCGGACGGGCGTATATCAATTACCTGAACATTATTATTTTGAAGGACAGCCTACCCAGGTGGCTGAAAAATTTCCGCTAAGCGTTACTCAAGTAGGCGGACATACTATCGCGTTTACCAACGATTCATTTACGAGAAAATCAGGTAAGCAGGATGGGGCTTATATTGTGCTGAAAAGTGAAACGCAACAACATATTATTCCCACAAAACAAAGTCGCTATTCGCTCAAATCGTTTTTAGTGTCGCTGGGAGAAAATTATTACGCTAATGGTTTCACAGCGAATATGGCTGCGGGTTACCTCACCGATCCAATCTATACGGTGTCTGTACTTGTCATCGACGGCGATAAAAAGCTGTTATATCCCACTAACTATCAACTTCGGTCAGCACAGGGAGCAGCCAATGTGGTGGCGTTATAAAAAATGCGCCGGATTAATTATGTCAAATCAATAAGCCGTGGCCTGTTTCGGGCGGATAATCTTTGGGTATTCGTCCAGAAGTTGCTTCGCTACGACATTAATATCATATTGCTTTGTTAATAAAGAGATCGCATTTTGAGCTATATGAGTACGTAGCTCATCGTTGCCTAAAAGTTTTTCCAGCCCTGCCGTAACCGATTCGGGTGTCAGGCTATCCAGCAAACCCGCTGCTTTATGCGCCCGAATGGCTTCGCCAAAACCAACCCGGTCGGATACTAAAGCGGGTGTTCCGGCGGCCATTGCTTCGAGCACAGCCATCGAAAATCCTTCCGAATAGGAGGGAAGCGTAAACAAATCGGCGTCGGCCAGGGCAGCTAATTTATCCTCGCCGGTGAGCATTCCCACCAACCGAACCGAGTCACTCAGATTATTATCGACGATGAACTGGCGGGCGGTTGCCTCGTAGCCATCGTCGGAACCAGCCAGTACCAGCATCGTATCGGGGTGAGCACGCACGTATTCCTGGAAGCCTGGTAACAATAGATCAAGCCCCTTTTTAGCGTTTAACCGACTCATAAACAGCACCATCTTCCGGTCGGCGGGCAGGTTGAATTTTCGGCGGAAATGGCCTTTGGAGGGGAGGTTCGTAAAGTCGCTCATCTTTACCCCGTTCGGAATAATCACCACGTTCGGGTGCTGATGGCCCAGATAGCGCAATACATCCTGCTGCTCGTCGGTGTTGTTAATCTGCACTAAGTCGGCCCGGCGCAGGTAGGCTTTCTGTGCCAGCGTGTCCATTAGCTGCTTTTTCCAGTTATGATGGGCATACACCCAGCGGTCAAGCACGCCATGAATGGTAATTACTTTGGCTACGCTACGGTCGATCATGAACGGTGCCAGCGTGCCGAAATGCCAGAGTCCGTGGCAGTGAATAACGTCGTATTCGTGAATATGCTGTTTTAGATAGCGGTACAACTCCAGTGAAAATTCCCGGAAGAAGCGGCTGATTCCGGGTGTTCGCTGACACAAAATTAATCGGGCACCGGTGGGCACTGTGTAAGGCGTTTCGCCCGGCGATATGGGACTGAGAATGTCCACCTGATGCCCATAGCGGAGCACAACTTCGGTGTGGTCGAAAATAATTTTAGGGGGGCCACCTGTTTGCCAGGTGTAGGCGCAGATATTCAAAATTCGCATAGGTGCCGCGAAATAACCGATTAATTCATGATTTTACTAAAGCCGTCGAGCATTTCCTGAGCTACGGCTTCGGGGGCATATGGAGCAATGAACTGCCGGGCTAACTGTCCCATACGTTCCACATCGACTGAGCCATCCATAAACTGAAGCAAATAATGGATCAGTTGTTCCGGCTGGTCGGGGCTGAACACAAAGCCATTTTGATTGTGATGCACGAGGTCTGTTACACAGCCGCAACGGTCTGAAACCAGAACCGGCAACCCGCAGGCCATTGATTCGTTAACCACTAATCCCCAGGGTTCCGACCGGCTTGGCAACACCAGTACATTGCTGAGCGCCAACACCTCCGGTACGCGATACCAGGGTTGTCCGGGCAACATGGCTACGCAGTCGCTTAAGTTAAGCGACTTGATTTGCTCACTCAGCGCGTCACGCTCAACGCCATCACCCAGCAGAGTCAGCCCCCAGTTTCTGGCATTAGCCGAACGTTGCTGTGCTTCGGCAAACGACGATACCAGCATAGGCAAATTTTTAGCCTCGATGAGTCGGCCAACAAAAACGAAATTATTGCTCCGTAAGCCCAGCGTCTGTTGCCGGGCAGCGCGGTTGGGTAAGGTTCGTTCATAGACCGCCCGAAGCTGATGATTGTCCACCGCATTTTTGCGAAGCAGGATTTTTGCCGGATCGACGCCAAGCTGAATCAGGTAATTAGCGGCCTGACTGCCAAAGCAGAAAAAACCATCGCACCAGCGAAACAGCCATCGTTTGAACTGCTCTTTCCAGCCACCCCTTGCCTGATCGGCGGCTGTGCTCTCGTTCTGCATCACAACCCGAATACCGTTCGCTTTGGCCCACAGCAGCAGTACAATCTGCGCCGGGTCATAATAACCCGTCAGGTTAATCACATCGGGTTTGTAAGCTTTCGTCCGTTGAAGCAGGGCCTTTGCTCGTTCGGGCAGGCTAATGTCTTCTACGTATCGGTCGAAAAGAAGTTCGTAGTCATATTGATAGGTAGGCGTGGCTTCGTCGGTAGTGGTTTCCAGACCTGCCCGGGAGCGTTCATTGCGGGCAATTTGCAGCACCCGCACGGAAACATTGGGTTTCTGGCCGACTAATTGCTGCAATGCCTGAAACACACTCGACTTGTAGTGTGCCCAGAGCAAATTATGAACGATAAGAATACGCATCAGGCAGGATTGGCCGCAGGCACAACAACAAACTGCTCCTGTGTGCTGACGGCGGGTTTATCGCGCAGATAAGCCGGAAACAGGTGCTCGACCCCCATAAAGCGAATCATGACGGCCAGCGGAAACAGGAAGGCAATTTCGTTCGGTCGCCCGTTCGTGAATAGCTGCACTAACACCAGCAGATAGAAATAGGCCAGAAACGTACTCAGTACATTCGGGTTGGAACGCATATTCCGTATGGCATAATAGAACGTCATGGCATTGATACCGCCGAACAGAAGCAGGCCCAGAATGCCATAATCGGCGAGGGCTTCCATAATAGGCACATCTAAGTAAGAATATTTATAGCCATAGCCAAGAATAAGCCTATGCAGGTGACCGCTCAATACGGCCACGAAAAACGTACCACTGACCGAGCGATTAGCCGCCGAATCGTCTAAAGCTGCTTTGTAGTCGGCACCTTTGGCTTTCAGACCGAACAGGGCATACACATTCTCCATGTTGCGGTCAACAAAGCCCGATACATAGTCGTAGAGAACTAAGTAAACGGTATAATAGCGCTGGAAAAAATAGATGATGCCCAACACGCCAACTGCCATAACCAGAATCGGAATAGGGCTGACCAAACCCCGAACTGCCGTGCGAATCTGCGCCGGACGCACGTTGAAATACATGAACAATATAACGGCCAGAATCAGGGCGACAATGGCCGAGCGCGTTTGGGTAAGCACCAGGACGGCAATGTTGAGGACACCCGCAAAAAAGCAAAGCAGCTTAAATAGAACGTTGGTCTGCGGACGGAACAGGCCAATAGCGCAGGCAATAATTCCCATGTAAGCGTTACGCGAAAAAGCGTGCGGGTTCCCGGAGCCTTCATCGCCGTTATTTAGCGTGATAGTCGCCCGTTGCCCGATGGCCCAGGTCGGGTCGGTGATGAGCGAATAAATAAGAGCCAGATTAGATACCAACGTAAACAGCACGACAACCGGAATGAATACCCGGATGACATCGTTGGGGACATTAATGAGCAGGAAAAGAAAAATAAGTACGTAGGCAAAATAGATCATATCCCGGTCATAATCCTCAAAACCAGGTACGCCATTAAAATAAAACATGTAAAAAACGCAGAGCAGGATAAAGCCTACGCCCAGCGCCAGCAGGGTTGTGTTGGGCCGATAGAGACGACGCAGCACGGTAAAAGGCACCATCAGGACTAAACCACCCGCCAGCGCCACCGCCGTAAAGGTAGTACTGCCCGGTGCGAGCCGGAGAGTTTCCCGGAAGAAGAAAATCAATGGATAGCCATCCAGAAGAATACAGATACCGGCCACCATTCGCATTAAGTCGAGAGTCTGTATTAAGCGAATGAATGCTTTCATAGACAGTTTTTCTATTTACAGTTTCACCTCTGCCGGTTCAGGCGGAGCCGGTGGCGCACGTAACCGAATTCGCCTTTGAGCACAAAGGTCAATAATTTACGCACCCGGCAATACCGCTGCCAGAACGAGGCCCCCAGCGATGAGGTAAGCATAGGCCGATATTTCTCTTTCACCTGTCGATGTTCCTGAAGCCCCACCGTAGCGGCTATGGTCGAGGATTTAGCGTCGGGCTGCACCCGGAAGCCTCCCCAAAAACCGTTCACATGCTGAAAACGAATGCCTGGTTGAACGCCCAGCCGGGCCACAATCTCGTAATCAATTACAAATCGCAGGCTTTCGTCGAGCAGCCCTACCTGTTGCAGTTGGTCGCGCCGGATAAACAGCGACTGGTTAAAGACCTGCATGCCTTCGTAAATGTGGCACTCGACACAAAACGCCGGTGCGCGCATTTCTTCCAGAATAACGTCGGCTTCATCGGTAATGTACATGTCTCCGAAAAAAACGTCGGTATCAGGCACCTTCCGCCAGGCATCAGCTACGGCGGCAAACGCACCCGGCGCAAACACGTCGTCCGAATTCTGGAAGGCTACATAATCGCCCGTTGCCCGCCGAAATCCTTTGTTAATGGCGTCGGTCTGGCCCCGGTCTTTCTCGCTGACCCATCCGGCCAGGTACGGCTCATATTTTTTGATGACGTCTAAACTACCATCCGTTGAACCGCCATCCATGATGAAGTATTCCAGATTAGGGTACTGCTGGTTGAGTACGCTCAGAATGGTGCGTTCGAGGTAATAAGCCTGATTGTAGGAAGGCGTTACGACCGTGAGCTTAGGATACGTTTTGCCGTCAGCAACCTGGACGGGAACTGGGCTATAGGGTTTTGTTACGAACGAACGAAGCGATTCAGAATGCAGATTCATGCCGTTTAGGAGCGAAGCGATTGATAAACCTCTACTGTTTGACGGGCTGTTTTGTCGCAGGAGAAATGAAGTAGCCGTTCAATACCTTTCCGGCGAAGTTCTGCATTGAGTGCATCGTCCGAAACGATGCGTTCGACCGTATCGGCTATCGAGTCATCATCTTCCGGGTCGAAATACAACGCAGCATCGCCCCCTACTTCGGGCAGCGAACTTCGATTGCTCAATACTGCCGGGCATCCACCACTAAATGCTTCCAGCACCGGAATACCAAAGCCTTCGTTCAGCGATGGGAATACGAACGCCCGTGCATGTTGATAGAGCGCCAGCAGTCCGGCATCGGTGGCGGGTCGGTAATGAACCCGGCTGGTAAATTTTGAGGCATAAATCATTCGCTGCTCTTCCCGATTGAATGAACCTCCACCCGCACAGATGAGATGCAGATCGGGGTGCCGTTGCATAACCGATTGAATAGCCCGGAAAAAACCGTCGAAGTTTTTATACAGCTCGCGTTTACCTACATACAGCAAATAGGGGGCAGCCAGCGGAGTGGGTAGCTTACTGGCTTCGGGAGCCATTTCGCCGAGGGTAGTACCTAAATGAATGACTTTTATTTTTTCCGGTTCAATGGGGAAGAACCGCATAATTTCCTGTTTAGAAAATTCCGAGACAGAAATAATACAGCTTGCCCGGCGCATAAGCTGCTTTTTTAGCTCATACAACCCTTCGCCTACCTCAGGGTATAGCTCGCCATACCGTTCGCTGGTGGCGTCGTGAAAGGTTAACACAAACGGTTTGTTGCCAATCGCATCCAGAAAATAACGATGATAGTAGGTAGGGTGGAAAATATCAAATTTCCCCGCTTTTATGCGCCGAAGACTGTACAGTCGGTTGAGTACAGAAGCCACCCGGTGGGCATTTCGCACTTGCGCCAGACCCCGATACCGCAAATGACGGCTAAAGGATGCCTGATCGAGATACTCATTATTCGACAGCCGTAGCGACAACTCAAACTCAATATCAGACCACTTGGCAAAGGAACGCATCAACTCGAAAAAATAGCGGGAGACACCACCGTAAGGCACACCCGTGAACGATTGATGGTCGTAGAGTACTTTCATGAAAGGAAATCTACAAACAGAGCGTTTGTATTTTTCGGAGATGATTAGTCTGCAAAAATAGGGGTATTGGTTGATAAATCCTTACCGATGACCATTATTCAGTGGCGTGGTGCCTACGATATAGCCGGAATCGATACATGATCCAAAAAATGGGTGATGCGCTTCATGGAACGAACAGCAGCATACCGCCAGCCGTGCAGCACTACGGGTTCGGGCAGTTGTCCATAGGCAGAGCGAATAAACTTAACTGGCAGAGAGTTGTACGGGCTTAGGGTCTGCCGGTATTGGGTCAGCAGCGTTTCTACGTCGGGGCGTTCCGATAAACGGAGCCGGGTTTGATGCGGGAAAAGCCCTTCGTCGGGATTATGTAATCCCTTAACATTAACAAATTGCACCGGCTGATTCTCCGCCGTTGGCCCGGTTGCCCGCCAACTTGTGCCCTCCTGACGGATGGTTCGTTCGGGCAGGTTCCAGAGCGCAACGTGCCAGCCGGGATTACGAATGACCCGAACATCCCGGAAAAAAACAGGTATGTGCATCAACCAGATTTGGTCTAAGCAAAGTCCTTCGCAGGCGTTAATGTAAGCCCGCTCCCGAACGCGGTCGTCCCACCAGGCCAGCAGCCGGTCAGTTTCGGCAGAGCGACGAAAGACCAGAAAATCAGAGCTATATAGCCCTACGTTCTGGAAATATTTCTCATCAGGCCATTGCCCATCGTTGGGGCTTTGGGTAATATGTGGCGTTAACAGCAGATTCGCTGAGGTTAATTGCTCCCAAATGGGCGTTAATGAGCTTACAAACTGAATATTCGGATCAGCGTAAACAAACTGATTGATAGTCGGATAACTCCGGAATGCCTCGGCAATGAATGCAGGTTTGACCGCAGCCACGAACTCGGTAGGAGTGTACACCGACGACAAGGCGGCCAGTTCAGTGGCGGGTAGCCAGTCGGCTACGGGCAGCAATGGATAGGGTGAGACAAAGCCGAAAGGCAATTGAGTCGGGTCGTCGGCCAAACCAATCAGAACCGACTTTGGATTTTTGGGTTGAGCCGAGTATTGGCAGAAACTGTCGGCCAGAGCAAAAGCCTGGGGCAGTTGGCGGATGGTACAGATGGTTAATAGCACAGTGGGCACAAAACTACGTTATTCGAGTATATCGCCCAAAACTGCTAAATAGGGAGCATACCAGTTGGCCCACTGATCGGCATAGCGTTTGTAGTTGCCCTGCCCCAAACTCTTCAGCACCGGCAGCACGCGATGAAGCCGGTTTGGGGGTAAGTTACTCCGCATAGTGAAATGCGCCAGCCGACGGCGAAGTATGGGAATCCCGGGCGAATTGGCGGGGATTCGTTTAGTCAGTAACTCACTCAATACAGTCAACTGGGCCTGTTTTTCGCGCAACGGAGCCAGTTTACCCGCCCGCCGACGAGCCAGCCGGTCCTGTAACGTAATCGGGTCCGGCGCTTCCTGCTCGCGCACACCTACTTGCTGCTGAACGTGGGTCCGATAGAGTTGCAGCGGCTGGTCGATGAAGTCAATTGCCTGTTGTGTAGCAGCTACTAACGCAATCCAGCCATCGTAAATATAGCCGGGAATGGAATCGGGAATGGGCAGCACCATTGGCAGAAACGACCGACGAATCACCGTCGCACAACCCATCATACGGTTGCCATCGAGCAGCACGTCGAGCATCTCGCCCGATTGCCAGCGTGCCTGAACCGGCTTGTCAAGCCGAACGACTTCCCAGACTCGGTTCTGGCGTCCCTGTAACTGCTCATCCGTCACCCAGGCATCGCAAAAGGCTACCTGTGTGGCTGGGTGTTGCTGCATATGCCGGGTCATGATAGCGATTTTTTCCGGCAACCAGCGATCATCCTGGTCGCACAGAAAAATCAAATCGCCAGTGCAGGCTGCCATTGCACGCCCAAAATTTTTATTGAATCCTAAACGCTCCGTATTCTCCAGAATCCGCACGGGGAAAGGAGCCTCAGCCGCGAGTTTCTTTAGCAGAGCCGGTGTATCGTCGGTCGATAAGTCATCGGAAATAACGACTTCGTCGGGCAACTGATGCTGGTCCAGCAAGCTTTGCCATTGCACAGGCAAATAAGCACTGCCGTTGTAGGTGCAGAGCGCAATGGAAATAGTTGGGCGTTTGGAGTCGGTCATGCAGAAGGCTTAAATTTGGTAACCATAGCGGGCAAAAACAGGCCGCCAGTAATCGGTTCCGTGAATATCCCAGGCATGGCAACCAAAGGGTAACTGTCCCTGATTATAGTGTTCAACAGCCCATTTTGGAAAAAATTCAATCGAAAAATGCAACGCCTTTCGATAGGACGGAATGCGAAGATGCGGCCAATAGCGATTCACCTCAATGCCCCAGAACACGTCTTCGTTGTATTGATACATAAATTTTTTCTCGTACTCGTCTATTTGTTTTCTGAACCGCTTCAGGTAACGCAGCATGGCTGGTATGCGTCGGAGAGAGAGCCCACCGTTGCCAACGCCATTCAGACTGATGATTTCGCGGGGCGTTATACCGTCCTCTTTTTTAAGATTCAGCCAGGTCGCTATCCGTTGTCGAATGGCAAAGTCGAGCCGGTCGAGTCGGCCCGTAAAATCCCGGTCGCGCAGCCAGGGGGCGCCAATGTAATCATACTGCTGCTGACACCAGTAAGCCAGATCATCCTGAAATACAAACGCATCCAACTGGTAAATGAGCATATACTCCTGATCGTCAAACGCCCGGTAAAATTCTTCCGACAACACCAGCCGGTTATAGCCTTCAATACCCTTAAAATAACTCTCATCAAACGTCCGAACCTGTAAGTCAGGACCAAGTTCGCGGTAGGCCGATAGGTTGAGCGAATGCGGAGCGGCTAACATAATAGGGTAGTTGCCCAGAATCCGCAGGCATTGCGTTAACGAAATGCGCTCATAGTCAGTCAGTTCGGATTTATAGACCGGAATAACGACGTTAACGCTCACGGGCGATAATGACTTCATGCAAGTTTGGGCTGGCCTAATCGGTGTTGAACGGCTTCCTGCACCCAGGCGTAGGGCAGTTTGGCGCAGGGATGACCAAAATCGTTGAGAATGGTTACGCCTTCGCCCCGCTTATATTGTCCCGAATAGGGTAGGTAATCGACAAAATCGTATAACTGCCCCAGCAGAATAATCCCGTCGGTATGCATGGCGTTGGCCATGTGCGCGGGACCGCTGTCGATGCCAATAAACAGGCGGGCAGGGCGAATAACCTCGGCGGTTTCGAGCAAACTAAGCTGACCGCACAGGCTTTTGAAGCGCGGATGATTTAGCGTCACGGTGGGTTTCAGGCCCACCTCAATTACGTCGTATGGATACGTGTCGAGCATCCATTGAACGAGTTGATTCCAGTGTTGCGCGGGCCAGTCGCGGGCCACGTGGCTCGATTGACAGTGGATAACAATAGGGCCGTTAGGTAATTTTCGGGCCTGCACCGCCTGCCGAATTGATTCGGGTATGTGCATTTCGGGGTCGGCGGTGAGGGCGGGAAGACCAGCCGCCTGCGAAAACATATACAGCAAATCGCCCCGGTGGTAATAATTATCGAAGGTCAGGCCAAGCTGGTCGGCAGTGGGGTTAATGGGGTCTTCGGGACAGTATTTGCACTTTCGGTGCGAGATGTGCAGGTTGTACACTTTATCGTAAATACCCGACCGGAGCAGTTGAACGCGCTCACCCGGACATTTTTCAATCAAATACCCGTCGAGATGAGGATTATATTTGACCAGATCGACAAACGATTCCCGCACCACCCAAATGATGTAGCCATCGGGATGCCGCTGCCGAACCTCGCGGGCAACGGGTTCGCAGCCGATGATGTCGCCCATTTGCTCCGACAGGATAATAGCAACCAACGGTCGATTCCCAATCCGGCTTTTCAACCAGCGCAGTTGAACGTATTTCACCGCAAATGACCCGTATTTACCCAGAATATGGGTAATCTTATGATAGCGATGCGTCCAAAGTTCCCGAAAACGTGGCCCTTCCGTCATGATTATCGAGATTCTAAAAGCGCAATAAGTCGGTTAAACGGCGCTTTCATCAACTTACGAACCCGTTGATACCGCAGCACGGTTGGCGGTTTTATGTACACGCACGGATAGGCCCGATACTGATCGTTGTAGTTTTCCCGAAGCCGCTCCCGATAGAGGTCAAATAAGGGCCGCACATCAGGGCGTTGCTGCTCGGGTCGGTCCCTGAAGCGAGACGAAGCCGGACCTGACTGCGTAGCCGGGTCTGTAAATCCAAAGCGCGTCTGGTACTTTGAAATATCGTCTGGTTTATCCGGGTTGTAACCACTGAAATGAAAAAACTGCAACGGTTCGCCTGGCTCCGATTTACCAGACTCAAGCTGTCTACATACCTGCCAGTTGCCGGTGCTATTCTGCGAAAAATAACGTTCGTGCAGATTCCAATAGGCAGCATTGTAGCCTAAATGGTAATCAATCAGAACGTTATCATGGTAAACCGGCGCGAAGTTTACCCATTGCTGATCCACAAACATACCCGCGCAGAGGTCAATTCGGCATTCATATACCAATCGGTCTTTCCACCAGTTTACGAACTGCCGGGCGGTAGCATCGTTCCGCAAGCCAATAAAGCCGAGGTTGAAAATGCCGGTGTTTAGGTGGTGCTGTTCGTTGGGGCGTTCCCAATCGGGCGTGGGCGAGCAGGTGTGGGGCGTGAGCACTAAGCTATAGCTTTTCAGAGCCGCGTTGAGGTCGAGGAGTGGCTGAAAAACAATAATATCAGGGTCAAAATAGATAACTTCGGTGGCGTCAGGATAGGTTTTGTAGAAATAGTCGATGTAGAACGGCTTAACGGCGGTGTTCAATTCGGTAATGTCGTAGCGGTCGCACATGGCTGCGAAGTCGGGAATACCAATGGCATCCACTTCGAGCATGGGGTATTCAGGCATTAGCTCAGCGGGTAGGTTCGCTTCGTTAAGTTTATCGACTAAGCCAATAATGTATTGATAATCAGGATTCGTTTGCCGAAGCGAATCGCCCAACGTTCGGGCCTGCGCTAAGTAATTTATGGAACAAATGGTGAATGCAAGGGTCATTAGTGATGTATGATATATGATGTATAAAGTATGATATAAAATGCAGTCAACGAATCAGATGGGATATCATACATCTTATATCATACCGCGCGGGCGGCCCCGATCATACATCTTAAACAAAGTTACGAGCGTTTCGACACTTTGCCGCGCCGGATGGCGTTCCAGAATTTTTTTGCCTAATCGTTTTCCTAACTCGTGGCTCAGTTCGGGTTGGTGCAACAGGTCGAGAATGCGGCTGCTCATCGCGTCGAGATCAAGGTAGGGGACCACGAAACCCCCGTCTGTTTCAACTAATTCGGGGGCGCCACCTGCCCCGTCAAAACATACCACCGGAACTTCACATAAACCGGCTTCAAAGACAACGAGTGGATAGGGGTCTTCGCGGGAGCAAAGCACAAACACATCGAACTGGCTCATGTAGCGCAACACGTCGGGCGTGGGCGCAATCAGGTGAACCCGTTCTGCCAAACCCGCTTTGCGAATATCTAACAGCAAATCGTCGCGCAGCGGGCTGTCGGGTACGCCTACCCAAACAAAATGAATGGGCCTGTCTGGGTTAGTTTCACGACCAATTACCAAACGGGCGAGCGTCACAAACAAATCATTGCCTTTCCGCCATTCCGCATTGCCGCAGCCACCCACAATCAGGGCATTTTCGGGCAATCCAAGTGACGGATAAATGCTGGGCTGCTGGCGTGCGTGCTGCACGTTTCGTTCGAGCGAAGGCGTGTCGATGAGCGTATAGAGTGTGATACGGGCCGGGTCGAAGCCATGTTCCTGCTCATAATACCGGGCCGTTGCTTTCGATACGGCCAGCATCTGGTTAGTTCGGCGCAGCAAATAAGCCAGTTCATCAGGGCGGGTGTACATCCGCACCGACATAGCCAACTCATGCACGAACGTAATGACCGGCGTTTTGTCGGGGATGGCTAATTGGCTAAACCAGCGGCTACTGGTCACGGTGTTTACCAACACTAAATCAACGGAATCTAAACCTAATTTTTCGCTGACTTCTTGCTGCCGGACTTTGCGTTGTCGGTCATGAAACTTCTCCCACAGGCCTAACTTACCCAGCACTTTATCGGTCAGTGCGCCCACCACATAGCGGTCTGGCGCGGGCCAGATGATAACGGGGCAAATGGCCTGATAATCGGCTAAGAGCGGCCCTCCGTCTCCCAGCAGCAAACGCATCTGAATGCCTTCTGCTTTGAGCAAACGCATCAGATTCAATAGGACGAGCTGTGCCCCGGCGCGGTTGGCATCGTGGCCGATGAGAAGGAGAGTTTTCAGGGTAAAATTATAGAGTTATTGAGTTACAAAGTTATAGAGTTGTAGAGTGTAGGTCTGGATGGACCTTTACAACTCTATAACCCTACAACTTTATAACTTTCTAATACGCTTCGTAACTGGGTTGAGGAAGTTTTTTGGCGGGATTGCCGAGGTAAAGGCCCCACTCATCGGTGTCTTTATATACAGCCGAAGCCATGCCCAACAGCGTTCCCTGCGCGATATGCAGGAAGTCGCGAATAGTGCTGTTTACACCAAAAAAGCAATAAGGTTCAATGACGCAATGCCCCGACATCACCACGTGCGACGTAAAGAAAACGTGGTCTTTAATCTGCCCGTGATGGCCGATATGATTGCCACTCCAAAGCACCACGTTGTTGCCAATCGTCGTAAACGGCTGGATGGTGTTGTCTTCCAGAATGAAGCAGTTTTCGCCAATCTGATTGCCAAACAGGGTAGCTTTGGAACTGATGTATGAAATGAATTCGTAGCCTTTGGCTTTGGCTTCGAGGTAAATCCGTTCGCGATTGCGGTTCATGTTCCGGCCCGTCATAGGCGCGAAAAACTTGTAGTCCTGGGGCGGAAACAATGTCTCCACATCCTCGAAGGCAACTAACGGCAAGCCCTGAAAACTGTCGCCGTTCATGTACTCGCGGCTAACAGTAAAAGCCGCCACCTCGTGTTCAGAATCGTGGGTAAGGTAAAAATGGGCCAGTTCAGCCGTGTCCATTACACCAAAAATGATAACTTTCGCCATAAGATAATGAGCGAATGAGTGAATGAGTGAATGAGTGAATAGCTGGCGCAAGATTAGTTAGCCGGATGGTATTCACTCATTCACTCATTCACTCATTCAAAATTAGACCAGTTCATACTCGTTCAGCATTGCCCGAACGGCGGGTAAATCGTTGTACATCAGAATATCGACAATCGACAGCCAGGGAATAAACGGGTTCGCTTCCGTGTTCCGGTTTAGCTGTGGGTATTCTGTGGGTTTCGCTTTGATAAAATTCAGCTCGATACCAGCTTCGGCAAAGGTTGGTTTGTCGTAAAGTTCCATGCCGCCAATTGGGTTGATGTACCGGCTTGCCTTTTCCTGCCGACAAATATCTAAAATTCGCTCCTGCGCTTTCAGCTCGGTATTGCCATAGATTGTTGATGAAGGCACTAACCGGGTGGTCAATCCGAGGTAGGCATTCAGTTCAACAAGGCTGAAGTGAATGAGGTCAGCAATGGAATCGGTCGTAAAATTGATAATTTTTTCGGTTAGTGGCATAACCGCTTGATAGGACGGAGCTTTTCGATAGCCCTGTTCTATCGTTTTCAGCAGTTTGCTACGCCATTTAGGATCATCGGCAATGTGAACTTCGTTGATGCGTTTGTTTTGACTGGCATCCCGCAACGGAATCGTAAACAGATGTTCCTGACCGTTAATAAGCAGCTTGTTCCGGTTAATCCAACCCCGATTAATGAACGCCACGTCGTCATACAGTACAAACGTGTCAACGGCGTTCATTAACTGCATGTAGCCGATATAGGGCAGAAAATAAGGCTGCATGATGGCGAGCGTCATGGGGATTTCGGATTGGGGATTTCGGATGTCGGATTTGAGGACGCGGTAGCAAATCCGACATCCGAAATCCCCAATCCGAAATGCTTAGTTTAGTTTTCGTAAATAATAATCTTCGCCCGGCACGGTCATACTGGCCCGCAGGGTTGTGTCGGTGCCTAAACGTATATCGCCGGGCTGGGGTTTCATTACACTTTTATCGAAAAAGAGGTAATTCGCCTGTTTGGGAATGGGCTGTAAACCCTGCTCAAACGGGTTAATGGCAATCAGCCGACGCGAGAGTTTCGGCCCGTAAAGCGGATATTCGTAATCGTCGTTGATGGTGGCTAAGGCAACCGTTGCGGTATCCGGGACCAGTTCATCAAACCGTTTGTAGGGAATATACGTATCCGGTCGGCCAATGGTGATCATCCGAATCCGGTCGGCCTGAAATGCCGATGGAAAGGATTTGCCATCGGGGGCAGTCCAGGCAAAAGGCAAGGCCCGCGTATTCAGAAACACACACATTAGCGCTGAGATACAACCCAATATCGTGACAATACCTACGTAGGTTTTCCAGACGGTTCGACCCGGCACATCGACCCTTGTTCGTGGGTGCAGGAACAGCAACGCCAGAAAGGTGATACCAAATAAACCCGTTTCAATGAAATAACGGCCTTTGAACGGGTCGTAGGGGGCCGAATAGGAGAGGGCCGCAAAATGCAGTAGCAGCGCTACGCCCAAAAAGATATGCGGGGTCGAGCGAACAACGCCGATTAGCACCAGAAACAACAAGGGAAATATCAGCCCAAAGCCAATGATACCCCAGTAAGGATTGGCGTTGTAAAAGACAAACTTGCGGTCAAAAGCGAAGGGCTGAATCGAAAAATCAGTTTCTTCATCCAATCGCATGTGCAGTTTATCTTCGACCACTACCAACGGTTGGCGCATGGCGTGGTTAATATCAGCCCCGATTGTACTATTCCGCAGTCCGTCCAGATTAATATGGTCATAGCCATAGCGCACCACATTGCGGCTACCCTGTTCAAGCAGGTTACCCAGCGACCCCGCCCGTTCTACCGACTGGTGTTTCAGGGCCGTTGGCGGACCAATGGGGTGCCCAAACACTTCGATGTTTTTGAGGTAACCCGTCGGCAATGTCCATAAACAAACTCCCCCCAAAATGGCCGCTGCCAGCCGCCAGGTGCGCCCAAACGTAATGGCCCACGACGACGACAGGAAAACAGTATAGATCATGATGACAAAGACCGACGGCAGCAGAAGCGCAAAGGTGATTTTATGCCCAAACGCCATGCCAAACGCAATACCTGCCAGATACAAATAACGGTTGTCGGGTCGTGCCTGACTGTCAACCGAAAACGTCCGGTACGTGAACAGCACATAGAGCAATACGCTTAGGTAAGCCGTCAGCACAATATCCGTTTCGGTGGTGATGGCCTGCATTAGAAAATCGGGTAGCAGCGCGTAAGTTAATGCACAAAAAAAGCTGGCTGACAGGCGGTTCTGACCAATGCGCTGGACAATCCCGAAGACAGCCACAATAGCCGTCCAGTAGCTTAAATGGTGGATAAATTTAAACCCATTTTCGAAGTGGCCCGTCATCAGAAACGAATAGATCTGAAGCGTGCAAACGCTTTTGGGATAGGTGTCGATGTTCCAGTTTGTCCCCCCAAAGTGGCGCATGGTGCCGCGCTGGATGTATTGCACCACCCGATTCAAGTGCCCCGTCATGCTATCCCATTCATTCGGGACGGTGAATAACACCAGTAGCAGGTTGGTGATGGCAATAATGGCTAATGTGCCCAGCAGGATTGAAAACAGGACGCGGGGATAGGTAGACAAGCCGTTAAACCATGTCCGGGCGGTTTGCCAGCGTTCCTGAATGAGTTGAATCACCGAAAATGATTGCCGGTCAGGAGCCAGCCGACTCAGTTGCGTACCAATCAGGGTAGCCGTCACAAAAACGGAGCCTGCCCAAACCGGCGCATTGGCTGTTAAATAAAGAGCCGATAGGATAAAACCAGTGAGGATAACGCTGCCTGCGCCCAGCAAAAACGTAGTGAGCCACCACTCCGTCAGCGAACGGCGGCCAATGCGGGTCGCTAATTGACCGACATAACCGACAAACAGGACAAGCGAAAGAAAATACAAAATACTCATACTAACTACTGGAGCGCACAAGCCAACCTTCCGGTACAGATGCTATACATCTTCGGTGACGGCAACGGATGCGTTTACGATGCTGGCAATACGGTCAACGTCGGCTTCGGCCAAATCTGGGTAAAGTGGTAGACACAATACACGAAGGGCAATGTCTTCTGAAATGGGGCATGGCTGAGCCGTTACAGCCCCCGGCCTAAACGTAAAGGGTAGCGTGTTGAGCGACGGATAAAAGTAGCGTCGGGGCGTAACACCTTCTGCTTTCAGCGAATCCATAACTCGAAGCAGTGTCTCCTCCGAATCGAAAACGACTGGGTAATAAGCGTAGTTATACGTCATGCCGGGCAACAACGAAGGGCGAGTGATTCGGTTGAAGTCAAGACGACTATCGTAATACCCAAACCGTTCTTTCCGGGCGGCAATCAGCGCAGGCACTTTGGGCAATATGCACAGACCCATAGCCGCGTGAAACTCCGAGTTTTTGGCATTGATACCTACGCCATAATAATTATCATACTGGTGACCGAACGACCGGAAGTGTTGCAGTTTCAGCGCCATCGCGTCGTCATTTGTGACGATGCAGCCGCCTTCAACCGTATGAAACACCTTCGTCGCGTGGAAGCTACAAGTGCTCAGGTCGCCATAATTCATAATTGACTGGCCGTTGTAGCTGGCCCCGAACGTATGGGCTGCGTCGTAAATAACTTTCAGCTTATACTTGTCGGCAATAGCCTGAATTTGTTCAATCCGGCAGGCATTGCCATATACGTGCGTAGCCATGATGGCCTGGGTGTTCTCGGTAATAAGAGGTTCAATTTTATCCGGGTCGATGTTGTAATCGTCAGGGTGAATATCTGCGAAAATAGGTGTGCAACCTTCCCAAAGCAGGGCGTTGGTGGTGGCTACATAGGAAAATGGCGTGGTGATTACCTCTTTGGTAATATCCAACGCTTTCAGGGCCATTTGCAAAACAATGGTCCCATTACTACAGAATTTGAGGTGTTTTACCCCCAGATACGCCTTCAACTGGTCTTCCAGTTCGCGCAGCAGTGGACCATCGTTCGTCAAATGAACGCGCTCCCAGATGCCTTTCAGATAGTTGGTGTACTCCTCAAGGTCTGGCAGATATGACTTCGTGACATTAATCATCAGTGAACAGTTAGCAGTAGTCAGTGAACAGTTAGCAGTAAACAGTAATTAGTAGACAACTCACGCAACTGATAACTAATTACTGTTCACTGACTACTGGTTCCAGCATTTTTGTGTGAAACGGAATCTGAGGACGAACATAGCCCGGCCATTTTCCATACCAGGCAATTCCCTCCCGGTAATCTTCCACATCAAAGGTAATACCTTCTTCCATAACGTAGAGGGGCGTAACGGTATCCTTCACTATCATCATCGAAATCGTATAGGAGCCATCGTTCAAAAAATACCCCGGAATGACGCATTCACCTTCAATCAAACCTTTACCGTAGGGTTGTGATTTAGTGCCGATGTTAAATATACATTCGCCCGTCATTGAGTTCAGGTGCAGGCTTAAGTTTAAGTTGGCGCTTTCCATCATGTTCCAGAATTCAAACCGGAATTTCATGGGTGTTCGAACGTCGATGTGCGTCAGCTCATCCTGATAATCGGGCACCAGTTCAATCCGTCGAACGCGCACTAAGTCGTTGCCGGGTGCTTCCTCGGGGGTTTCCCATTCGCGCCGAAGCCGGGTTTTCGAGACTTTACTCAAATACGACGCAATGACCTGATTGGTTTCGCCCTGTTCGATGAGACGGCCTTTTTCAAAATATAAAGTTTTGTTACAAAGGGCCTGCACCGCCGTCAGGTTATGGCTTACAAAAATGATGGTTCGACCACTGGCCGAATTGTCGCGCATTTTACCGAGACTTTTCTTCTGGAACTCCGCATCGCCAACGGCCAGTACCTCATCCACAATCATAATTTCGGGGTCGAGGTGGGCGGAGATGGCAAAACCCAGCCGAACGTACATGCCCGATGAATACCGTTTAACGGGCGTATCCAGGAACTTTTCGACCCCGGCAAAAGCCACAATCTCGTCGAACTGTTTACGAATCTCGCTGCGACTCATGCCCAGCAAGGACCCATTGAGGTAGATATTTTCCCGGCCCGTTAGTTCAGGATGGAAACCCGTGCCTACTTCGAGCAAACTGGCTACCCGCCCGCGAATCCGCACGGTGCCGGTGGTGGGTTCAATAATTTTGCTCAGAATTTTGAGCATGGTAGACTTTCCAGCCCCGTTATGGCCAACAATGCCGACGCGGTCGCCCTGTTCAATCGAAAAATTTACATCGCGAAGCGCCCAGAATTCTTCGTGGGTAACGATGTCCTGATCCTTTTTTCCGCCGAACAATGACCGGAAATTTTCCGTAATCACATCGCGCAGCGTATTCGCACCCTTGCCCTTTTTATGGTCAATGATGTATTGCTTACTTATATTTTCAACCGAAATGACAGACATAAGTTATAGTAAGTCAATGAGTCAGTGAGTTGGTCAGGTAGTCAGTGGCTGACGCAACTGTAATACTTGTGCGTCAGCCACTGACTACCTGACCAACTCACTGACTGACTAACTGTTAAATATCATCAACAAATGTATTCTCACGTTTGCGGAAAAAATAAAGCGACAAAGCTAAGCAAACGCCTACTACACCTACTGATATAAATAAACTCTGTGGGTTAAAATACGCTTTTTCCCCGAGTAATGACCATCGGAAGCCATCAATTATGCCAACCATTGGATTCATCCAATAGAACGGTGCCCACCACACATCGCCTTTGGCCGCCACCGTCCGACTGGTGTAAGCAATAGGGCAGATGTAAAAACCAACCTGTACAATGAACGGAATAAGCTGGCCTACGTCGCGGAAACGCACGTTGATGGCTGCAAAGAAAAGCCCAAAGGCGAACGAAGCCAGCAGCGCCAGTACAATAAAAGCCGGTAAGAGCAGTAAATGCCAGTCGGGAATAAATCGATAGCCAATGGCCAAGACGATAAATAAGCCCAGCGATACCAGAAAATCAATAAAGCTAACCGCCACCGAACTGATGGGCATAATGAGCCGGGGAAAATAAACCTTCGTGACCAGATTAGAATTCATGGTCACGCTGTTGCTGATTTGCGTAAAGGCGGTCGCAAAAAACGTCCAGACCGTAATGCCGCCCAGCACCATCAGTGGATAGGGAACACCCGGATCGCCAGGTAGTTTGGCAATCTTGCTGAACACAAACACCATAATCAGCATGGTGGTTAGTGGCCGGATCAATCCCCAGGCGGTTCCGAGCGCGGTTTGCTTATAGCGAACCGATACATCCCGCATCGACAGGATGTACATCAATTCCCGATTTCGCCATAAGTCCCGCCAATAGTGTCGCTCTGAACGACCAGGCTGTATAATTACTTCGTGTGTTTTCAAACGCTGTACGTTGGATAGATGAAAAAACAAAATTGGCCAAAATTTGTCAATCCCCCTTATTCTTCCCGCATCACAGTGCGGTAGGTTTCGCGCAGAAAAATGACGATGATAGCCAAAATCAGCGATAGGGCAATGCCAATTTGCGTACCGGCGGTAGCCAGCACCTCCCGGTATAGCGGGAAATAAATTGGTTTGATAATGGTGAACAGGGGCGTTTCGCGGATAAGCGACAGACGCATGTTGTCGGCCTGTTGCAGAGCCTGATAATAGAGGGTTGTTAAAAAGCCAGAATTGCGGGTCAGTTTGTTTTCGGTGATGCGGGCCTGCGCTACCACAACCTGCTGGTTCTGATCCATGTACTGGGCGAGCTTATTTTCCGTACCCGTAAGCCTGCCTGCTATCGAGTCGGCCCGTGACGTGAGCAGATCATACATCTCACGGGTTTTTTTGGTTTGTTTGCGCTGGTAATCTTCCTCAATCGTTTTGAGGTGATTGTTCAAAAAAGCAGCGGCCAGCTTTTCGTTCTGCATACCACAGCTTAGTTCCATAAACGACGATTTTCGCTCCGGCTGCTTAACGCCCATCTCGCCCTCAATGCGGGTATAAATATCCGACATGGCGATTTGTTCCATCTGGGTGTATTCAGTGGGGAGTTTGGACCGCTTAAAATAAAACGCCCGCAGAGAATCGTTTTCTTCCCATTCCTCATCCCGGATGCCACTGTGCCGAATGTAATAATTCACCAGCAGCGTATCGGTACCATTGATGGTATCGGTTTTCATGAGTGTTTTTTCAACAACCGGCCTCGATTTGGCGTAGATGAGAAAGTTGTCGCCCACAAAAATATTGGCATCGGGCGCGCCTGAGTTTAAGCCAAAAGCGCCTGCTAACTGGCCCAGTTCGCCGGGCAACCCACCACCCGAAGACCCGCCCCCAAGGTTGAACATGATGGAGGCATTGTAGGTGATTTTTTTCTCGTGGAGCAGGTCATAAACAAACCCTATGCCGCCCCCCAGGCCTACGATGATCAGTAGCAGTTTCCAGTTACGCCGGAAAACATTTTTTATCTGGAACACCTGCAGCACGACCGATTTAGGTGAAATCTGGTCGGGTGGCAGGGTTCTTGATGCCGCCAATTGATTGGAATTGGGTGTATCGGTTACGTTTGTAGAAGCCATACGTGGAAGAATGCCAGTTTATTTAACCCGGGTTATGAGCAGAATCGTTGTGACGAGCGTTAATAACGATCCGGCTATGCCAACCGTTGAGGTCAGTATCTGCTGTGCCGTAAGCGGTACGGCGGTCCGTTTCGGAATGACGATTTCCGAACCCGGTTCTACACGCGGGTACACATTGAAAAACATAAACTTGCGGGTCCGGTCAACCGAACCGTTGGCATAAATAATAAAAGCCTTCCGCCGTTGTGATTTAGACGTAAAACCACCCGTTTGGGATATATAATCCTGAAAAGTTTGTCCGCTTCGGTATTTAACCGTGTTCGGCAACTGCACCTCGCCCTGAATCCGAACCGTTTCGAGCAGTTTTGGAATCCGCAACGTGTCGCCCTCCTGAAGCAGAATATCTTCCGATGAGCCAGGCTTCGCCAGAATTCGCTTTAGGTTAATTCCAATAGCTTCCGCTACATTGGGCGTGATCACCTCCGTTTCGACAACGGTTTTGTTGGTGTTGTCACCCACTTCTTCAATCGCCCTTTGTTTCCGTTTTAACTCGTCGGCGCTGAGTTTTACCGGACGAATCAGGGTAGCACCTTCCACATAGGCGAAGGGACTCAGCCCACCTGCCTGATTGACGAGATCTGAAATCTTCTGGTCTTTGCTCCGAATCGGGTATGACCCAGGCACAATCACTTCGCCTGCAACAACCGCATACGTTTGGGTTGAATAATTCGGCGACCGGCGAACAATGATCTGATCGAACGGTTGCAGCGTGAAGTTCTTGTTGGCGTCATTCGACAGGGTTAAGTCTCGATTCACATCAAAATGAAAAATGTCGGCGATCTGGGCAGACGGTGAGCGAGGATCAGCGTCTTTTTTCCGACGGATTACTTCAACCAGCGAAGCAGCCGCTGACTCTTTAAGCCCACCTGTACGTAGCAACGCATCATTCAGGCTCATGTTCGCTATGTAGGGAATATCCGTATCAGGACTGTTTACTTCCCCCTGCACCGAAACGGTAGCCGGTTGAGTCAGATCGAAACGGGACGCGATAATAACCTGATCTTCACGTTTTAGGGGAATATCCGGCTCCGTGCCCGCCAGAATATTGGCCAGATTGACAGATATATTTTCCAGCGCCAGGTCTTCGCGGGTGCGGGTAATGGTAACGCGCCCGGTAAAGGCATCGTCTTTAAGCCCTTCGGCATTATTGACAAGTTGCTTAAGCGTTTTGCTGTTGTCGAGCGAATACTGACCCGGTCGATAAATGGCTCCTTCAATCGTAACCTGGTTTTCAAAGCGGTCGAGCAGTCGTTCGACGGAAGCCAGATCGCCATCCTGCATGACAAAAGTGGCGAATTCGGGTGCTGTTACGTCAACAACTTTTACCTCGCGGTCGGTCAGCCGGGTTACTTTCACGCGGCTCTTGTAGGCTTGGGCCGCAAATCCACCGGCATAAAAGAGAAGCCGGTCTAAGGTTTCGCCCGGCAGCATCTCGAAGATATTGGCCCGCTTTACAGTTCCGGTAATTTCCACCCGCTGAATAAAGGTCGTAAACCGAATGTTATCGTTATCCTGTAGGCGCAGATCGTTGCGTTGAATACCGTTCAGCAGGTAATCATACAGGTCGAGGGTGGCAATTACTCTGTTATTGCGGATAAGCTGCACTTTGCGATAAGAACCAATATCATTGGGGCCACCCGCCTGATAAATGGCGTTCATTGCCGTTGCCAGCGACGAGAGTGTATAGGTACCAGGCGTAACGGCATCGCCCGTTACAGTTACGCGTATACTACGAATCGTTCCACCTAAAGAAACCTCCAGATAGGTATTTTGGGGGCCATAGGTCGAACTGCGTAACCCAACAAAACGCTTGGATAACCGGCTGGTAATCCGGGCTTTTGTTTGCTCAATGGTTAGCCCCGATACAAAAACTGGTCCAACTCCCGTTGCCTGAGTGAAATAAATATTTCCGTCAGGTGAAACCGTTTGACTGAAATTAGCTTCAGAATACCCATACATTTGGATGGTCAACTGATCGCCGGGGCCAACAATGTAGTTGCGGGGGGTGGCTATATTTAGATTCGGTTCAAACGTTCTCTCCATAGCCGGATCGTTGAAGAGCGAATAGCCAAAAATTTTCCGGCGTTGCTCTTCCTGTTCGCGCCGTTTCGCCCGTTCGGCGCCTGCCTTCACAATTTCTTCGTCGGTTTGTGGCCCCGGATCGGTGGTGTCGGTCGGGGCAATCGCTTCCCGTCTTGGATTCCTGGGGTTAGCCGCCTGCTTTTGTGTTCGAGTGGTGCGGGACTGGGCCGATGGCGATGTACGACCGTTAACGCCGGTTTGGGTGGGTTGCCCTTTTACCTGCTGCTGTACATTGGGCGGTAGATTATTAATATTGACCCCTTGTGGTATTGCATTGCCGGGTATGGCACTGGGTTGGACAGTGGCTGGCGTCGCTCCACTTCCTGTTGAAGGGGCCACCTGTGCCCAACTTGTTAAACTGATGAGGAATAATAGGGTTACAGCTACGGCTACACCAAACCAGCGTTGTGTTCCGGCTGTAGAAAGTAGGAAAAATTTTAACGGCAAGACGTGGAAATTTCTTAGATTTTGCATATTTTTAAGAAGTCGAACAGCCCGGCTACGACATAGACGAAGACCTGTATCTAACGAACTACTGGGTTCATTAGTACGTGGTGCAGTTCAGTCGGCAAAGTAAGCGAACTTTTGTTGGATTATAAACAGTTTCATATTCTGCGGGAACATTTCATGCCTTCCCGGGCTGAGGTATAATTTTTCCAATTTCAGGTAAGGCAACTAAATTTGCAGTTGCCCAGTTTTAGTTTCATAGTTAATCGTTTCACATGGCAGACTTGCTGAATCAGCCGGTTCAATACAACGAAGATAGTATCCGCTCGCTGGATTGGCGCGAGCACATTCGCCTGCGTCCGGGCATGTACATTGGTAAACTCGGCGATGGTGCAGCCGCCGACGATGGCATCTATGTCCTGATAAAAGAAACCATCGATAATTGCATTGATGAGCATGTTATGGGCTTTGGCAAGACCATCGAAGTTCGGGTGACTGACCACCGGGTGGAAGTGCGCGACTTTGGCCGGGGTATTCCGCTCGGCAAAGTGGTTGAGGTTGTCTCCAAAATCAATACCGGCGGTAAATACGACTCCGGTGCCTTCCAGAAGTCGGTTGGGCTGAACGGCGTTGGTACAAAAGCGGTTAACGCTCTTTCTACCTATTTTCGCGTACAATCGTTCCGGGATGGGCGCACCGTTTGGGCCGAATTTGAACGGGGTGAACTCAAACACAAAGGCGAGGAAGCCAGCACCGAGCGCAACGGTACGCTGATTTGCTTTGAGCCGGACGATACGGTGTTTAAGCACTTTCATTTTATTACGCCGTTTCTGGAAAACATGGTCTGGAACTACTGCTATCTAAACGCAGGGCTGACCATTGTTTTCAATAAACAAAAATACATATCGCAAAATGGGCTGCTCGACCTGCTGCGCGATAAAACCAAAAAAGATGAAGACTCGTTACGGTACCCGATTATTCATCTGAAAGGCAACGACCTCGAAATTGCGCTGACCCACGGCAACCAGTATGGCGAAGAATATTACTCATTCGTGAACGGGCAATACACCACTCAGGGTGGTACGCACTTAGCGGCCCTGCGTGAAGCCGTCGTGAAAACGGTACGCGAACACTTCGGCAAAGATTATGACCCGTCCGACATCCGGGGGTCAATTATTGCGGCTATCAGTATTCGGGTGCAGGAGCCAGTCTTTGAGTCGCAGACCAAAACCAAGCTGGGGTCCATCAACATGGCTCCCGATTCCGAAAGTCAGTCGGTTCGGTCGTTTGTTCTCGATTTTGTAAAAGAACGATTGGACGATTACCTGCACATTAACCCTGCCGTGCGCGACGCGCTCAAGAAGCGTATCGAACAATCGGAGCGGGAACGGAAGGAACTCGCCGGTATTAAAAAATTGGCCAATGATCGTGCCAAAAAAGCAAGCCTGCACAATAAAAAACTCCGCGACTGTCGCAATCACCTGCCCGATTTGAAAGCCGAAGATCGTTACCAGTCCACGCTGTTCATTACCGAAGGCGACTCGGCCAGTGGGTCAATTACCAAATCGCGCAATGTGCAGTCGCAAGCCGTGTTTAGCCTGCGCGGAAAACCACTGAACTGTTTTGGTTTGACTAAAAAGGTGGTTTATGAAAATGAAGAGTTCAATTTGTTGCAACACGCTCTGGATATTGAAGACGGATTAGATGGCTTGCGTTACAACCGGATTGTGATTGCGACCGATGCCGACGTTGACGGGATGCACATTCGGTTATTGATGCTGACGTTCTTCCTGCAATTCTTCCCCGATTTGGTGCGGAATGGGCATTTGTACATTCTGGAAACGCCCCTATTCCGGGTCCGTAATCCGAAGAACCATAAGGAAACGACGTATTGCTACTCGGAAGAAGAAAAGCAGAATGCCATTGACAAATTGATGAAGGGGGGTAAAAAGGTCGAAATCACCCGATTTAAGGGACTTGGTGAAATTTCTCCCGAAGAGTTTGGCCTGTTCATTGGCGAAAACATGCGGTTGGAGCCAGTGATTATGGAAAAAGAAACGTCGGTTTCCAAACTGCTTAGTTACTACATGGGCAAAAACACCCCCGACCGTCAGCGGTTTATCATCGACAACCTCCGCATCGAAAAAGACGTAGATGAGGTGGCGTTGGTGTAAAAGTAGTCGGTCAGTCGATAGTCGATAGTCGTTAATAATTTTAGCCGTTATTTGCAGTCTTTATCGACTCTGGCTACTAACGGCTATCGACCGCTCCGGCGGCCCGGTGACGACTTTTTTTATGACTCTCGAATCTCTCCGTAACGACATTGACGCGCTGGATGACCAGCTCCTGACTCTACTCAATCAACGCATGGAACTGGTGCGTCGGGTGGGCGAGCTTAAACGCTCAACCAACGCGGTTATTTACCGACCCGAACGCGAAAAGCAAATTCTGGACCGGCTCCATGAGCAGAACAACGGGCTGCTGAATCGGTCGGCCATTGAAGCCATTTTCTTAGAAATCTTCGCCGTATCACGCAACCTCGAATTGCCCGAACGAGTCGCGTATCTGGGGCCGGAGGGGAGTTTTACGCACCAAGCGGCCGAGAGCCGTTTCGGGGCAATGAGTGCTTATATGGCGTTGCCTACTATTCGGTCTGTGTTTGAAAGTGTCGAAACAGGGCGGGTGCGGTTCGGTGTGGTACCCATCGAAAATAACCAGGAAGGCGTGGTTAGCGAAGCCATTGATCTGCTGCTCGAAAAAGACCTTCGTATTGCTGCTGAGGCCCAGATTCCTGTGCATTTTACCTTCGCTACCAAAGCCGAAAATCTGGCTGACATCAAGTATATTTATTCCAAAGACATCGCCTTTCGCCAGTGCAGCCGGTTTCTGAATGACTCGTTCGATGGTCTGAATGTAGAACTGGTGCCGGTTGAATCAACTTCCAAAGCGGCCAAGTTAGCTGCTTTGGAGCCGAACGCAGCCGCTCTATGCTCAACCATTGCCGCCAAATTATTCGATGTGCCGGTGCTGTTCGAAAATATCGAAGACAGCGACCTTAACCGAACCCGATTTCTGATTCTGGCTAAAGATTTTGAGAATCAGCCCAGCGGGCACGACAAAACCACACTCATTGCCCGTTTGCCTAATACTGACTCGCCGGGGGTGCTGGCTGAGTTTTTGCAGGAGTTCAACGCCCGGCGCATCAACCTCACCAAAATAGAAAGCCGTCCGTTGCGTGAGGGAGCCACGTTTCGCTACTGGTTTCTACTCGAATGCGAAGGCCACGCTAATGACCCGGATTTGCAGGAAATTCTGAATCACCATGCGGCTGAGGTGAAACTATTAGGGAGTTACGTGCGGGTGGCGTAGTAGAGTGTAAGTCTTAAACTTTTACGGGTTACAGTTGATTATAGAGGGGTATGGACGCGAACGAAAAGACCGATAAAATCATTGAGGCCCGGATGAAACTCAAACGTCGGTTTGAGGAAAAAATGGCCCAGACTCCCTCCATGACGGACCGTATCGACGGACCGGAGAAGCCGCGCGGCTCTGGTCCGGCTAATCGGCATGGTATGCCAGTTGTTCCGGTCGGGCAAACCGTTACGACGAAATGGCCCGTACTGGACCTTGGCTATCAGCCCAGTATTCCGCTCGATAAATGGCAGCTTAATATCGATGGCGAAGTGAATAATCCGGTTCGGCTCAAGTGGGAAGACTTGATGGCCCTGCCGCAGGTGGAAGATACCAGTGATTTTCACTGCGTAACGACCTGGTCGCGGTTAGATATTCCCTGGGTGGGCGTTCGGTTTATGGATTTAGCCGCTTTAGTCGATCCCAAAGGCACGGCTACGCATGTCATGTGCTACGGCTATGATGGCTACTCCACCAATGTTTCGTTGGAAGAAGCCCTCAAACCCGACGTACTACTTGTACACACTGCCGACGGTCAGCCGCTCCCTCGCGAACACGGTGGCCCGCTCCGTATGATTACGCCCCAGCTTTATGCCTGGAAAGGGTCTAAATGGATTAAACGAATTGAATTCCTTTCTAAAAATCAACTCGGTTTCTGGGAAGAGCGCGGTTATTCCAATACGGCCTATCCCTGGCGAAATGATCGATATTCGTGACAGTTAGTCAGTTGGAGAGTCGGTGAGTTAGTCAGTAGCTGACGCAAATATATTACTGTGGCGTCAGCTACTGACTAACTCACCGACTCTCCAACTGACTAACTGATTAATTCTCCATAAACCCATAACACAGCATATGGCAAATGGTCATCTGGGCGTCTTCAACCCGGCCATAATGTATGTCGTCGATAACAATAACTTCGTGGGCAAGATCGGCCAACTGACCACGTTTACCGCCCACTAAGGCAATGGTTGTCAGTCCTTTTTCATTCGCCCATTTCACCGCTTTTACTAAGTTGGGGGAATTGCCGCTAACGCTCATCGTCAGCACCAGATCACCCGGACGGGCGTAGTTTTCCAACTGCCGCATAAATACATCTTCGTAGGCATAATCATTGCCGAGGGCCGTTATCCAGGCTGTGTTATCATTCAGCGACAGGCAACGAAACCGCTTACCTAACTTATCGGAAGCTCCCTTGCCTAAATCGGTAATAAAATGGGACGCATTAGCCGCGCTGCCTCCATTGCCAAACGTAAATAGTTGTCGGTCTTCTTCCCAGCATTCACGCAATAGCGTTATGATAGCTTCGACGCGATCAATTGGAATAGCATCGTAAGTGTCTTTCTGCCGGTCGAGATATGTTTTAAAGTAAGCCTGGTTCATGGTAAGAAGTTAATGGATAATGTAAAATGGATAATGAGTCATTCATCCCGCAATTCGTCCCGTCGGGCATTATTCATCATCCATTATTCATTGATAAGGCTAATGCGCCAACGGGAACGGCATCTTCGCCAAGTTTGGACAAAAATACCAAAGGTGGCTGAAACGATTTCATAATAAAATGGGGCAGTGCCTGCCGAACGGCGGCCCGCAGGGGTTCGCCGATGAGCGATAAACCACCACCCAACACAATGACGTCCGGGTGAAACAAGTGAACCACGTGCGAAAGCCCGAGAGCGATTACCGAACCAATTTGCTCGATGAGCATTCGGGCGGCCGGGTCGCTGGCTTCGTAAGCTGGATGCAAAAACTGTGCTTCTTTACCCACCCGCCCCGACGCATGAGCCTGCTGGACGGCCATTTTCAGGGCCGAATCGTCGGGAAGTTGCGGGATCAGGTCTCGAATCTGTTGGTCAATGGCCCAACCCGATACGGTTTGCTCGATGGTTTGGCCCGGTCTCGACCCGCCCAGCGTGGCTTCGCCGGGCGGCACAAGCCATAAATGTCCAATTTCGGCTTCGCCGGGTGTAGCTCCGTGATAAAGCTGCCCGTCAATGACCATGCCTCCACCCACACCACTGCCAAGCGTTACATAGAACACGTGCCGAAAGCCTGTGGCTACGCCCTGCCGGGCTTCGCCGAGGGCCGCTACGTTCGCATCGTTTTCTACCCGAACTTTGGCCCCAGGTGCCTTGTCGCGCAGCCAACTGGCTAATTCAAACCCTGCCCATCCGCCAATCTGATGTGAGGTGGCAATACGGCCTGTTTGCCAATCCACCGGCCCGCCGAAGCCAACGCCGATAGTCTGGGGTGGTTCGGAAAGTTGCCCGATGGTCGTTGCAATTTGGGCTAAAATACCATCGGCGCCCTGCTCTGGGTCAATGGCATAGCGAAATCGCTGAGTAATCTGGCCGGTTATATCGCCCGTGACTAACTGCAATTTTGTTCCGCCAATTTCAATACCAAGATTCATGGAAGAGGATTTGTAGTTTGTGGTTGGTAGTTCCTCTGGCGACCCGGTGCAACGGCGGACCCGGCTAAGAGAACTACCAACCACAAACTGATTAATTATTTGTCTCCCCGGCTCATAGTGGCCCGACCGAGGTAAATTTCGTCGCCTTTCAGCGTGAGGGTGGTGTAGAATGAATAGCCGTTCTGCACGTAGCGAACCATCACCCGATTCGTCTGGCCGGGGCGGGCGTAGGCTTTAGTTGCGGCTATTAGAATCTGGTCGCCGTTAACGATGGCCCGCACGAAAGGAACGTTTCGGGTTTTCAGTTGATTCGCATTGAATTTATACCAGGTTCGCCCATTGTCATACGAGCACTCAGTAGCTTCGTTCAGGTAAGTTTCGCGTCCGTTGAAGAGGTCGCCATGATTCTTGAACAACCGCCACAGGCCATGCACGTAATGCTCATAACAGGCATAATTCCGGTCGTTGCCCAACCCTCTCTGGCCGGGGTCGGCAGGGGAGGGTTGGGCAGGGGTCAGGTCGAGTTGGTCGTCCCAGAACAGTACGCCATAGGCCCCCGTGAACCAGTAAAAAATGCCCATGCCCTCGGCCACAACAGGTGGGGCGGGATGTTCGGCTTTGCTGCTATTGGGTAGTTCGCTTTGCGTGTTGAATAGCCATTGCCAGGCAATGCGTTTTTTTGGCGATAGTTTCATGTTCACTTCCTGCTCGCCCAGCAAAGCGGCCAGCCAATGGCGGTCGTTGTTGGCCGTGTGCGGGGCCGAATAATCAAAGTCGGGGTAAGCATAATAGGTGCCGGGCATCTGAAAATCAGCGTAATCGCTAAAGGATTTCCCCACAATCTCGTCTGTCATACCCCGCTGGCGGCTGGTGGCCGTCTGCCGGGCGGGTGTTGACCAGAGCCAGTCGGCGGTGGTTCCATAATCTTCTGCCCGTGAATACCCGACGCTGTTGTGGGGAGTTGGGGCAATGGAACCTACCTGCGTTTGCGGGGTGGCGCTTTCCTTAATGGTTTTAATCATGTAGGTGTACAGGTTCGCCTGTTCCTGTCGCTGCCCCATGCTGGCTCCATCGTTCTCGATGTCTAAAAAAATGAATCCATAGGTGCTTTTCATTCCACCTGACGGGCAGTCGCCGAAACCAAAACACTGCCCTGCCAATTCCGATGAAGCCTGATACAATGTATTCCGATTCGGGCGAGCCGAAGCTCCCCCGGGTGCCTTATAAATCGTTTCTCCGGCTTTATCGCTGTTTTGCGCCCAGGCCAGTCCGAACGCATCCCGAAAGTATGCCTGGTACAATATCACCGACCGCTGACTGGGTTGTAGCGTACTTCGCCAATTGTTTTTAGGGAACCCATCCTTCCAGATTTCCACGCCCGTCACCATCCGGCTCTGATCGACCGCCGAAAATCCCCGCCGGAAAATCTTTGTCCGGTCCTGCTGCACGTGCAGGTTTCGCCCGGCCCCGCAAAAGGTAATGGTTTTGGTGGTTGGGAGCGTGAAATCATCGACAACGTCTAAACTGTAATAGCCTTTGCGCGTAGTGGGCGTGAAGTGGGCGCGGGGCGTTGGATTCAGCGGTGTCTGGGCTGGTAACTGACTCGGCTCCATTACGGCGACAGGCTCGGGCAAAACTGGCTGGGAAAACCAGTAGCTCGCACCCGCCAAACCAGCTACCAAAGCGAAAGCAAGTAATTTCATCGTTGGCTTGTCATTCAATCTATGTATCGCTTCGTAATGGGCTGATAGGAGTCGATGCGCCGGTCGCGGAAATAGGGCCAGGTTGTACGGTACTTCTCCGAAAGGGCTAAGTCAACCGTCTGTACGTGAGCCAGTTCCTGGTCGTGGGGAGCCAGATAGAGCAGAGAACCAAACGGATTGGACACAAACGAACCGCCCCAGAATTGCTGGTCGGCCTCGCGTCCAACCCGGTTCACAGCCACCACATGCACACCATTGGCAATGGCATGGCTGCGCTGAATGGTTTGCCAGGCGTTGTACTGTTCCTTGTTTTGCTCAGGGTCTGGCTCGTTGGTATCCCAGCCGATGGCCGTTGGGTAGAAGAGAATTTCAGCCCCCATCAGCGATGTAATCCGGGCCGCTTCGGGGTACCACTGATCCCAGCAGATGAGTACGCCAATCCGGGCAAACTTCGTGTCGAATACTTTATAGCCCAAATCGCCGGGGGTGAAGTAAAACTTTTCGTAATAGCCTGGATCATCGGGAATATGCATTTTTCGGTACTTACCCAGATACGACCCATCGGCATCCAGCACTGCGGTAGTGTTGTGATATAATCCCTGCGCCCGTTTCTCAAAAAGTGAGGCAACAATCACGACACCTAATTCGCCCGCCAGTTTCCCCAAGCGGTCAGTAGTCGGGCCGGGAATGGCTTCGGCTAAGCTGAAATTGTGATGATCTTCTACGTCGCAGAAGTAAAGCGACGTAAACAATTCCTGCAAACAAACGATCTGAGCACCTTTTTGGGCGGCTTCGCGAATGCCGTTGATGGCTTTCTGTATATTAGCCTCGACATCTGCCGAGCAACTCATCTGCACTAAACCGATATTGACGTTCTTAGACATGCGACAAAAATAGGGGGTTCCATAGTTAGAACAGAAAAGTTTTTACGTTTGATTTATATTGTTTCAAGTTGATTGCTGACTCATAACTTGAAACCTGAAACATTGAACCTCAAACCTGAAACAAAATGACAACCCGCAGAACCTTCCTGCACACAACCGCCCTGAGCAGCGCGGCTCTGACGATTTCGCCCAATGTGCTCTGGTCGGCTACCCGCCCCGCTAAGGATAAACTCGGCGTGGCGTTGGTCGGCTTAGGTTACTACAGCACCGATTTGCTGGCTCCGGCCCTGCAAAAAACCAAAAACTGCTACCTCGCCGGTATTGTGACCGGAACGCCCGAAAAAGCCGAGAAGTGGAAAAAGCAGTACAACATTCCCGACAAGAATATTTACAACTACCAGACCTTCGATCAGATTGCCAACAACCCTGATATCGACGTGATTTATGTGGTGCTGCCGCCCTCCATGCACGAAGAGTATGTAGTCAGGGCGGCTAAAGCGGGCAAGCACGTTTGGGTCGAAAAACCAATGGCCGTAACGGCCAAAGAGTGTCAGAATATGATTGATGCCTGTGCGAAAAACAAAGTGTCGCTGGCTGTTGGTTACCGGCTTCATCATGAGCCTAATACGCAGGAATATGTGAAGGTACTGCGCGACGGAAAAATCGGTAAAATCCTGATGGTGAGTTGTTCGGCGGGGTATTACGACGGGCGCACGAATCACTGGAAACAGAAAAAAGAAATGGGCGGTGGCGTCATGTACGACATGGGCGTGTATGTGTTGCAGGGGGCCCGGCTCGCAACGGGCGAAGAACCCATTGCCGTGACGGCCCAGCAATACACCAGCCGACCTGAGGTCTATAAAAACGGCCTTGACGAAACCACAATGGCACAACTTATTTTTCCGAGTGGAGCCCGGGCCGCCGTGCAAACCAGCTATGGGATGAACATGAATTTCTTAGATGTTACAGGCAGCAAAGGAACGCTGCGGATGGAGCCGTATTCGGCCTATAACGGCCAGACAGGCGAATATAGTGGTGGCGGAAAAATCCAGCATCCGTATGAAGTGCCTTTTCAGCAGACTATGCAGATGGACGATGATGCAGCCGCCATTATGGCTAAAAAGCCGATGTTGGTGCCGGGCGAAGAAGGACTGCGTGATATCAAAATTGTAGAAGCTATTTACCAGGCTGCCCGAACGGGAAAGGAAGTGAAAATTGGGTGATCAATTAGTTGTAGTCAATCATGGATTAACAGTAGGATGTGTGTTTGTCATTCCGACGAAGCCGGGCGGCCGGTGCCGAGGAATCTTAATGCTCCTTAACTCAGACATAAGGATACGTTAAGATTCCTCGGCACCGGCCGCCCGGCTTCGTCGGAATGACAAACACACTTTTTATATAAGGCAACTATATCGTAAATGACCTCATAGTCTGCTATTTGTATTGCAGATGTTTTAGTTGTACGATAATGCTGTTTGTGTTGTGGTATATAAAGTCGGGCGGCTCATTTGGTGAGCCGCCCGCTTTTTGTTTATTTCGCCTGTCAACCCCGTCCGCTTATGCAACCCGCCGATTTTACCAAACTCTCCGCCGACCAGCAACTCGACACCCTTTACTTTACCGGCGACATTCTGGCGAATCGCTACGAAGGGGAAAACATATTTCTGCTCTACAACCTCCGCGATTTTTACGTCGAACTTCGCTACGATGCCTACAACAACACGTTGCGTCAGGTGTCGGCTTTTCGCGATACAGACAAATTGGAGCCGTATCTGCCATATCTGGTTGATTAAATCTCTATTTTCTCCTGCACTAATCTCAGCCACAACGCCCGGCCTTCGCAGTTCCAGTGCGTATCGCTTTCTAAATAGGGCGACGTAGCACCGCCCTTGTAGGCGCCGTAGGTATCAATGACGGGTACCCGTAGTTTCGGGTGCGACTGAATGCGTTCAATCAGATGATTGTAGTAGCCCCGGTCTGGCTCCAGAATGCTGGCTTTGTTGGGAATGATGGACAGATAGACCGCATCAAAACCCTGCCGCTGGTAACGGTCGGCTACGGCATTCAAGCTATCGACCACGAGGCTCACCTCGGCATCGGCGACGCGGGCAAACGATGAGTTGAGGACTTTGGTGGTGTCGGTGTCGCTCCGCAGAAAAACGTGATGATGGTCTTTCGATAAACTAACCCCCGAACTTTCCCGGTTAAACCAGTTGAGCGTCAGCCGTGCTTTTAATTCCTTGAACCAGAACGCCCAGTCGTGGCTGAAGAGGGCCGATTCGAGTCGCTCTTCCACATCGCTGCGGTGAAACTCATTGCTGATTCGCTGCCGCAGAGGCAACTTTGGGGTAGGGGTGCGGCTGGTATCGGTTTCAACGATGAACTCATGAACGGGGCGGGTAAAATGCTCCCGGATGTGGCGTTCAACCGATTCAATGAGCAACACATTTCGCTTGTTGGGGTCAAGTTGTGCCCGTTGCTGATAGTCCCAGGCCACCCGCTGAAAATGACTCACCCGAAAATCGGATTGGCTTAGGCGCTGAGGTTCAGAAAAACTATCGCCAATGAGGTAGAGATGCGTTGAGGCCGTATCGCTTGACCGATTTTCGGAGGCACATTCCACTTTAAGTTGTTTGAACGTAGGCAAGGCTGACAACCGGTACAAGTCGCCAAACCGATAGTCGTCCGCAATCACGCCGACGCTATACAACCAGTGCGATACGGTACTGGAAAGACCTCCTCCCCAAAGAACGAGGGCGATGAGCAGAACTGAATAACGTAAAAAACGCATATCGGGAAAATGGAAAAGGCTGGGAACACAGTCCCCCTTTTGCCTTCACACGTCATCTTAATCGAATACTAAACAACAACACGGCCTGTTGAGCGCCACTCAAAATATAGAGTTCATTGGTTCGCTCATCAAATTGGAGGGCCACTGGAAAATCACTCGGAATAGGCCGGTCGTTCATGATGCGTCCGTTCAGGTCATACAGCATCGTGAATCCGCCCGATTTAACACTAATCAACTCAATACCCGCACCGAGTCGATGATAACGAACGTTGTTTCGCCCCGACTGCAGCGCCCGCACATCGAACCGCCGTTGCCCCTGCTGGTCTAATACGGCTACTTCCGTGTCGGTCGTGCGAAGTAGCAGCCAGTTGGTTTGGTCTTCGTCGGGAAACAGCCGGAATGAGCCACGCCGAACCGGACGGTAAAGCTGCGTTCGTTTAGCCACTAAGCCATTGGCCGTCAACGTCAGCAATTGACCTTCATCGGCAATGGTTTGAATCTGGGTTTTGCCGGGGGGAAGCAAGGCTGGTCCTACAAAGTGAATTTCGGGTTCTTCCTCGTTTGTCCGCTCGATGCGGGCCGGGAAATGCGGGTATTGGGTGCCGTTCTCGCGCCAGTGATTCAGCATGCCGTCGGCTTGAATCGCCAGCACCTCCATTCCTTTTGGTGTAGAAATCACCTGAAAGGGCAATTGTAATGCGCCTTTGTGCGGGGCTGTCATAAGCCGCACAAAGGTTCGCCGTTGCCGGTCGAGGGCGTAGATGTGACCGTCTTCGTGGGCTACTAACGCCACCAGATTACGCTGTTGGCTCCCGCGTGGACGGGCCAGAAATGACGCATCAATTCCCTTTGGCAATGGAATACTCTGTAATGCCACTTCTTTCCGAATTCGCACAGGGTCAGCAATGTAGAGCGTTTTGTCGGTCATAAACAAGTACTGCAACCGGCCGTTATTCAGGAAATCGACCCCCAGCGCATTACTGCGAATAGGCCCGTCTATATTATTCTGCACCAATTTATTACCGTCGGGTGTCACCAGCACAAACTGCCCGGCAGTATTCTGGGCATAAAACTGCGCCGAACTATCGCTTAAGTTTCCGGTCACGATAGGGGCCGAAATCAGCGGGGCATTGAATTCTGTTTTTTTCTGTAACAGCAATTTGTTCAACACAGCCCGGCTGGCTCGCGGGGTCGTGCGCCCCAACACTACGGTCGATTGAATGTGCTCATTGCCGTAACTGGCCTGATACGCCATGTTTTCCAGATTTGCTATGGCTGGAATTCCCGTAGCCGGGTCGGGCTGGTCGAGGAGGTTTTGCCAGCCTAAAGGCCAACTTGCCGGTACGGCTGTCTGACTTCGGTTTAGACGGGCGAAGGCCGTAAAGTTAGCTGGTCGAAGGGTTGTTTTGAGCAAATCAGCCTGACGTTCGCTGGCCGTCCAGACGGCCCCCCGCTGCACCTGCTGTAAATAATCCTGCATAGCCTCTTCGCTGTTGGCCACAATAAGCGACGAACCGTGTTGCGTAATCCAGCTTTGCGGAAAACCTGAAAACAGACTGCTAAACAGCGAGGCTGGCAATTCAGAAACCGACAATTGAAGAATTTTATGCCCTAAATAGCTCTTGGGCGCTCCGGGCGTTCGGGCACCGGCGCGGTAGGCGATCTGCTGATACGCATTGGCTAATTGCCTGCCATTCTGGGAGGTCAGCACTAAAATCTGCCGCAGGTCGCCCATCGGCGATTCCAATCGGCATAACAAAATATCAGGGCCTAAGGCTCGGTAAAGCGGCTTGGTTTCCGACTCTACCTGGCTAAATCGGTCGCGTAGAAAATCGCTGGAAGCCGACCCCAACAATGTACTCAGCGACTTCCCAAAACGTGCGGCATCGCTGATGCCAATGTGGTAAAGCGTTGTAGTTGTCTGCGGAATCAGATTAGCATACCGAATGCGTTGGGGAGCTTGGTTGGCAAACAGTGCCGCCACATCCTGCCGCCCGCCAATCTGGTCAACAGCATACCCAATCAGGTGCGACCGAGAGGCCGACTGACGGAACTGGAGATTTAATTCTTCGGGCAGAAACAGCCGCACCAACGACCCCGAATTGCTAAACAACGACTGGATAACTTCGGGTCGAATCGACAAACCGGCCAAATGATCGGCATCGACCCGGAAATCAGGTTCGGCCTGCGCTATCTTCAGGGGTTGGTGCATCCGTTTGGCTACATTCTCGATCAGGATGCCCGATACACTGCCCACCAGAAAGTTATCGGTCAGGATAAACGAACCAACCGGCTCGTTGTCTCTGGAAACCAAATCCAGAATTTTCTCGCCCGAAAAGGTATGATTCAGCACACGGTACTGGCGTGGATCGGGGTTAGTAAGCCGATTTAGGAACGCTTGATCACCGTCTGAGAGGGGAACGTAGAAGATAAAGTCGAGCGTATTTTTGGAAATAGCATGCAATGAGTAACGCACGTTACGGCCCGAGATAAACTTCAGCACCGTAGCTGAATCGGCGGTGGCATACAGAAACCGCTCTAACCGCTGGCGGGCCTCGTCAAAAACCGGCACCTGCCTCAGCGACATTTCGGTGCGAAGCGCCCGGGCCGACACGGTGTCCTGCAATCGGTTACTGGCCAGCACCAGCAACGCTCCCGGCGGCACCAGCGACCCCACTGTGCGGCCCGATGGAAACAACTGGCGATACCCGAACCAGCCACCCAGCAGCAACAGAAAAGCACCAATACCAATCCAGAGCGGTCGTTTCATAGGGCAAAAATAGTCGATAGTCGTGAGTCGATAGTCAAGAGTGGCTGACGCACTCAACTTGCTTTCGCGTCAGCCACTCTTGACTATCGACTCACGACTATCGACTCACAGACTTATTTCCCCCACATCGCGTTAGCCGTTTCGGGGAAGGGCATGGTCACTTCAGGAACGTTGGCCGCAACCCGGTTGGCCCATTCGACCCCCTGCATCAGCGAGTGGTCCTGATTGCTCACTTCGTATTTCCAGGCTCCAAATCGGCCTCTTGAGTAAATACCGAATGGCTCTAATTTAGGCAATACTGCTTTCAAAATTCCATCGCGCTCAACGGATGGCGTTGGATACCCATAGTCGAAGGCCATGTGGAAGGTTGAAATCACATCGTCCGCCGACTCAATAAGCTGATCTTCAATCAGGGCGCGAATGGTGTCGTCAATCAGCGTTTCGCGGTTTACCGGCTTGGCCGACGATTCACTCGTTTCGGTCATCAGCGACCAGTTTTGCGTGATGTCCGGCACGTTGTTGGGACTGTAGTTCGAGAAGACCGTCACGCGGTAATAGGGGCTGTTATATTCCGGGAAATACATCCAGCACATGGTTTTCAGACTTTCTTTCGGCTTGCCTTTCAGACCCACACCGACTACATTAGTAGACGAGTGTTTCAATCCCTGCGCCATTTGTATGGTGTCGGCATCCAGTCCCTCGACCCGTTGTGTGAACAGATCGAGCGGCATGGTACTCATCAGGTATTCGTACTGGATTTCGGTGCCATCGGCCAGAATGATTTTCTTGTCCGGCCCAATTACTTTCTCAACCGTTGCGTTCAGTTTCACATACTCACGTCCTACCAGATCACCAACGGCTTCCCAGATGCCGCCCGTGCCGCCGTGTTTAGGAAACTTAAAAGTGCTGTTGGGGCCCCAGGAGAAATCGTCCTGGTTGAAAATAATGTTTTTGGTTACGCGCTGCAAATCTGTAACGGCCACGCGTTCGCCCACCCAAACGGCGTTCATGTCTTCAGGTGGATAGGCCCATACTTTAAAGTTGTAAGGGAACATGAACGTTTCAGCCAGCCCCGGTCCAAACGTAGCCAGAATCCACTCGCGGAAATTAGCGGGCTTCTGGTTGGTCGGAAATTTATAGTTGTGGATAATGCCTTCCAAGCATTTCCACATGGTTTCCGGGGTGAGGTATTTGATATTGTTCTGAAAGGGGTAAGGAACAAAGCGCCCTTCGATCCAGACCCACGATTCGCGCTGGTGACTAAGCCAGCCATCTTCGCCTAATGCCTTAAGCATCAGGTCGTCAAAATACGTATAATGCGAAAACTGCACGTGTCCACCTACATCCCAGGTGAACCCTTTCTCATCCACAAAACTCTTGGATAACCCACCGATGCGATTTTCTTTCTCTAAGATAATGAAGTCAGTGATTCCTAACTCTTTCAGTCGGTAGGCAGCCCCAAGACCCGTTGGCCCAGAGCCAATAATAACGTATTTATACTTCATGAGTTTAGAGAAGATGTATGATATAGGATGTATGGTGTATGATAGCTTCGCCGGTCTGGCAAATTATACACCATACATCCTATATTATAATCATATTAGGCGACGACTGGCTCTGGTTTTTTAAGCGCTTTTACTTTGCCGCTTAGTTCAAATCGGAACTGGGCTAACTCTTTGAAACTCTGAATGCAAACTTTCAGGAGCTTCCATTTCAGAATCGAGACGGTGCCCGTCTGCCGTTCTTTGTGCGTAATGGGAATATCGAAGGTGTTGAAGCCCGCTTTTTTGGCCATCACCGCCAGGAAAATATTCGGAGCAAAGGGGGTAGGATCGGGGAGCTGTGTCAGCAGTTTGCGAAGGAACGTACCCCGGATAAGCCGAAACGGGATGTTGCTGTCCATAATGTACGTCCCGTAGATAAAGGCGATGCTCAGGCGCAGAATCCGTGTAATAATCAAGCGAGCTGGAGCATCATAACGCTCTTCACGGTAACCCAGAATAAACGGCGATTCGTCCCGCTTAGCCCACAGTTTTCCGAAATCGTCGGTAACGAACTGGTCATCGCTGTCGGTTTGAAATACGTACTCAGAGTCGAGCGCAACAGCCTGCCGATAGCCATTGACAACGGCGTTTCCATGCCCGCCATTAGGCTGATGAACGACCATCAATTTCGGGTAACGATCTTTAATCTGGTCTAAAATAGCGCCGGTTTTATCGCGGGAGCCATCATTAACGACAATCAGGCGGGTATTTTCGGCGGGGAATTGGCGGGTCAACAAATCGGTCCACTGCTTGACAACAGTTTCAATAACTTCTTCTTCGTTGTAAGCCGGCATTACAATTGACAGCAGGAGACTCATATAGGGGTAAATAATGATTAATCTATCGTAAATCAGGCCGTTTGTAAACAAATACGTTAATAAGTAAGCAATTCGGTTTACAGACGGTATTATCCATTTTATAAAGACCCGCAAATATAGGAAATTGTTATCGGGTAAGCGTTTTAAATGGGCAGGACCTTAGGGAATGGTTAATTAGTTGACTGGTTACTAATACGAGAATCGATCTTTGAGGTTATTAATCGGCTTTTCAATCAAAAACCAGGAAACTGTAGCCAGAAGGGTGGTTAGCGCCAGATAATACGAAAACTGAAAGAGATACGTGCTGTTTAAAAAGGGCATTTGTTCGGAAAGCCATTCCCAGGAACGAACCGTGAAATGGGTAGGGCGCGTATGGAAGGCATTGAAAACGAAGTTATGGAATAGATATAAACCATAGCTGATGCGCCCCATATATTGACTGACCGGATGTTCGAGCAGCCATTTCATTGGACCATTAAAGCCAGTCACCGCCCGCCCGATCAGGAAAAACCCGAACACTGAAGCCACTAACCGTTCCCACACTTCGGCAATGCTGTTATGATAACCCCGGGGCGAATCAATGGACACCCAGTTGTTCAGCCAGACGATAGCAATAAACCCAAGCAGACTTAGCCAGACGCCCGCCGAAGAACGGAAAATTCGCACCAGCCAATCGCGCCGGTACAGCCATCCATACGCCATTAGAGCGCCTAACCCAAACGAGTCTAAACAGGTAGGGGTTGATACGTATTCAATAAACCAGGGCATTTGTTTCCGGTACAACACATAACGTAACCCCACGCTGCCCACAATCATTAGCAGGGCGGTTAGGGGCACAAACCGACGCGGCACCAGAAACAGCAGCATCGGAAAAATCAGGTAAACCTGCTCCTCCACCGCCAGTGACCACAGGTGATCGACCGTTCCCATCCAAGTCTGGTGGGTAGCCATGTAAATATTGGTGGCATAGAGCGCCAGCCAGCCAATGGTTCGGCGAACGGGCGGCTCGTTGATGAGGTAGAGAATAAACAGGGTCAGGTAATAAATCGGGAAAATGCGAAGTGTCCGGCGGATGTAGAACGTTTTTAGGTATTTACCTAACCCGCCGTTGGGCTGACTGCTCAGTTTGTCTTTGCTTGACAGCAGAATGCGCGTGATGAGAAAACCGCTCAGCACAAAGAAAATCGTAACGCCCAATGCGCCCAGTGGCACCCCCTCAATCCGGCCCACCATCCAGTGGTCAAACAACACCATGCCAACGGCAACAAACCGAACCCCATCCAACTGCTGAAGGTGGTTCAGGGCCGAACGTGCCGACGTTGGCGCAGGTGCCTGCGAAAGCGATTGGGGCGAATGCGATTGGTTGGGAATCAACGTATTTTCGATTTATGGATGAAGTTGATGACAGGCATTACCAGTTTTTTGCGGCCTCAGTGCTGGATGGGCCTGTCGATACAATGGTTTGGTTCGTTGGATGCAGAACCGCCGGTTTTTTGCCCGAAACAACCAGTACAAACAATTGGTATGTTCCGGCATCGAGTGCATTCGATTGCCTCGAATCGGCTTTGAACCCGGCTGTAAATAGGTTCGCCGTTCTGAATTGGGCGGCTGTGATGGCCTGCTGGTTTTGCCAGACGGGGAACAAATACGTCCGTTTGGCCGAACGAGCCACTATATAAGTTCCTTCATCACGTAATCCCTGGGGTTCTACGGTTGTGTTTTCTATGGAAAAACCGTCTGCTTTATTCACGACCTCCACGCCAACTGTCGATGCCTTTGCCGGACCATAAATAGCAGACATAGCTTTATCATAGAAAGCCGGAATAGGTGGATTATAGCGTTGCGAAATGGAGTCGGTAGTGGTAACAGGACTGTTTGTCGTATGCGTCGAGTTGAATTGGTTGGTGGTATTCCAGTGCCGCCACCAGATAATTTCGTCCAGAAAAGCGTAGTAGGAGAGCACAGCGAATGCCAGACTGCCTGCCACAGCTATTGACAACCACCCGCGAGTGAATTGCGTAGGGATTGTTATCATACCATACATGTACAGCAGCACTAAGCTCATGAGCGAGTACATTTTATACCGACTTGTGATGAGCAGGTCGAAGCCGAAACCAGTCCTCGCCCAGGCCACTACGGCGGCTGTTCCCAGCAAGAACCCAGCGCATCCCCAGAAGAACAGCGTTATGGGTGGAATGGCCCGGCTAAAAGGCGATGACGTTGTTCTGGACTTGACCAAGCCACGAACCAACTGGGCCAGAATAAACCGGTTCTCCAATAAACTCCAGCCTACCAGTGCCAGCATAGCCAGCACCAATAGCGCACCCGATACCATACTGCTACGAAGCGGATTACCAAACGGTAGCACTTCGGCGGCAGCACCGACAACCGCAAACCAGCCCTTCACCAAGTCTACAATTCCCGGCCGGACATAGGCAATGCCACCGGGTTTCTGGAAGCCGGTAAAATATAGCCCCATCACTACAGCCGCACCCAGCAGCCAGCCCACTAATGGACGGTACGGCGATTGGGAGCGGGAAGCCGGGTAAATGAGTAAACGCAACGCCAGCAGCACAAAGCCAACAGGCCAAACCATCAGCCCGTTACCACTGGTTAGCGTAGCCAGTACACCTGCTACGAAAGCCAGCAGCCACCAGTGTGTATAACTGAGAAGATAAAACGCGGCAACCACCCACAGAACCACCGAGAAGTTTTGCAGGGAAGCCATACCCCAAAACATGTTCTCCCATTGCGACAGATTGAACAGGAGTAGCGCAACAGGAAGAGCATGGAAAACCGTTAACCCAGCCCGACGCAGAACGGCCACAAAAACAGCCAGCAACCCAACTAAACTCAGGTTGCCAATGAGCATCAGGTGAACATAATTGAGCTTGCCAAATAGCTTGTAATCAAGGAGCGTAACGATGCGGTCATAGACAATTCGGTGTTCATTGTGTTGCTTGAACAACTGATAGATTTTACCCACAAACGTTGTTTCCTGATCTGAATAATATAGAAACGCCCGAAGCGCATGGTCATCCCATTTGGGAATGCTCACGGCATAGTGTAGCCAGATTAGCCCGAACGCCAGAATGGGTAGAGCCACTAATATCCAAGCCGACACAGTCGCCCGTCCTGCCCCGACGGCAATCCGTCGGGAATGAGACTGGGGAGTGTAGGCTGGAGATGTGCGTGGGTGCATAGGTCATTATTTATGAATTAGGTGAGTCTTGAAGCATCTTTACCACCCCCAACCCCATCCTGTTTTGTGAGGGGTTATGCAGCCGGGCGGCCGGTGCCGGTGGTTCAATACCGATACTTCGTTCCCTCAAAATCAAATATCGTAATGTGCTGTCCTGACTGGCCTTTCACCAAAATAATCCGGTCGGTTTGGGTTGTGTCCATCCGTTGGTAATAGGTCGCGTCTTTGGGCAAATACAGGTTCGTATATTGGGCATCAATGATTGAGTGAGTGGTGTACGTATTCTCTATCTCGTCGCGGGGGGCGGTTCGGGGGGATGGATACAGAACCGTATCGCCCGGCGCGTAAAGTTTTTTAATGCGTTCGGCGGCAGTATTATACGGATTCTCGATTCGGTAGCGCCCATAATAGGTGTATTTGGGGGCCTGGTCTTCGTAAATCCGGTATAGCAGTTCAGCAATATAATAACTCTGAAGTAACAGGACAGCCGCCAGCGTTAGCCGGAGGTAAGCCGGTTGCCGAAATACCTGCCGGATCGTCAGTCCCACCAAAATCAGCGCGTAGGGAAACGAAAAGCCCGAATATCGTTGGGTAATACCATAGGTATGGCCATTTCGGAAAGCAATGGCTATCAGGAACAACGTCGGAATCGTGCTCATTAGTACCAGCAGGAACAGGAACCGCCGGTCGTTGCGGTTGGTGTAGCCCGCCATTGCCTGATAGAGCAGATAATAGAACAAGGGAACCGCAGCCGCCACAATCAGCCGGGCCGACTGAACCGAATAAAGCGCAAAACCAGCCACCAGCAGTAAAGGTACAACAACACTCACCCAGGTTGGCACCGACCGCTCCCGCCCGAACCGATGCACCACCAGCACAGCGATGCAGCCCAGCCCAACCGCAATGACCAAGTTTCGGAAGGCCAGCGTGTCGGTCGATAGGCCGTTGGAAAACATAAATAAATCCGCCAGAACCGGAATCGACTTCTTCACGACGTTGCCAATGGTGGCGGGTAGAATAATCCCGAAGCCATTGTTGTAGGGATTGGTCAGCGCCAGTCCACCGTAGAGTTTTGCCTGATAGGCCAATGTCTGAAACGTGTATTTCCCGCCACCAAACACAAACCAGGGAATAATCAGGCTAACAGCGCCACCTATATAACTAAGCCCCAGTCCAATGTATGTTTTCAAGTCCCGATTGAATAGTAACAGGTAAATGCTATGGCACATGAAAATGGTAATGGCTAAATAATGCCCAAGCGTGGCAATGGCAAACGACAGCCCATAACCTATGTACAACCCAATCGGTTGTTTACCTTCCTTACGTCGGTCGAGGATGCGGAGAAAGAACCAGGTGCCGAGCAGCGCTACAAAAATGGTCATGCAGTAGTTGCGGGCCATGTGGCTGTAGGCAATAAAGAACGGTTCGATTGCTGCCAGAAAGGCACAGAGCAGCGCCAGTGAGTCGGAGCGCAGGTACCGGCGAACCAGCATAAATATCAATCCGACAATTAGGGTACTGAAAATAATAGACGGCATTCGGATGGACAGGTCGCTCAATCCAAAAACCTCAATCCAGGCCCAGAGCAGGGCATAATGAGACGGACTATTTCCAATGTCGGTCTGGATAATGGCCCGGATATAGTCTTTAAGTTCCTTCTTTTTCCAGAACTCTTTGGGGGTGAAATAGGTCTTGCCGGGCGTGAAAAACACGTCGTGCTGGTTATAGCCTTCCAGCGCCACGCCCTGCGTATTGACTAAGGTGAATTTTTCGTCGAGGTAAAGACCATGAACGCTGGACTTATAGAGTCGAAGGCCAAGTGCCAGCAACAGAATCAGAAAAATGAGCAGGTGTGGAGAACGTAACTGGGTAACTAAACCCGAACGGCTGTCGTTCGTCATGCGGTCGGTAGTGAGTAAATTCGGCATTTGGGCGCAAAGGTACGCCCATACCCCCCGGTTTTACAATTTCAGAATGGTGAATTCTACCCGCCGGTTCAGTTTCCGTTTCTCTTCAGTCTCATTGCTGGCAACGGGTTTGCTGGGTCCCCAGGCTTTTGTCTGAATGCGACTCGCCGCGATGCCCTTATTAATCAGATACTCTTTCACGACCCGAACGCGGTCTTCCGACAGCTTCATATTCGGCTCCCAATCGCCCTGATTATCCGTATGCCCTTCAATCAGAAGCTCCATCGATTGGTATTTTTCGAGCATGTTGGCTACTAAATTCAGTTCAGCATCGGCACCGGGTAACAGAGCAAACTGGCTTTGCTGAAACAACACCTCGCGCATGGTGAACTTCTGCCCCGACTCAATTTTCACTAAGTACAGGTTCTTGCGAATGTCGCGGAATCGCTTGTCTTTGCTCAAATCAATAGTCTCAGTCGTCGGAAAATAGCCTTCTTTGCTGGCCTTCAGGCTATAGACTTTTTGCGTGGGTAGAATCAGTTTATACTCGCCGGTTTCGGGGTTATACTCGGCCCGGACCACTTCTTTGGTCTCCCCAACAATGCTCGACACCACATCCGACGCAATAGGTTTCTTCGTATACGCATCCAGCACCTGACCAGACAGGATAGCCACCGGATCGGGCTTGATGGTCGGATACAGTTTCAGCCTGAAAATATCGTCTTCCCCAACCGACCCGGCCCGCGAACTCAGGTAGGCATAATCGCCCGAAGCGGGAATAGTGAAATAGCCATCCCATTCGGCGGTGTTGATAGCCGGGCCGAGATTTTCGGGTTCGCTCCAGTTCGTCCAGGAATCATCGACCCGGCGGGTTACAAAAATGTCGCCGTTGCCGTAACCCGGGTGCCCGGCTGAGGTGAAGTAAAGCGTCCGCCCATCCGAAGCCAGAAACGGCGAACTCTCCGAGTCAGCCGTATTGACAACGTGCCCCAGCGACACCGGCTCCGACCAGGTGTTGTCGGCTTTCTGCAACGATACATAGAGGTCGCGGTCGCCCCGGCTGTCTTTGCGCTGAACGGCCAGAATGATAGCCCGGCCATCGGGCGAAACGCAAAACTCCAACTGATTTTTTTCGTGCAGATTATAGTTATTGGCAATCCGGCACTCCACCGGCTGAGACCAGCCCGCTTTGGTGCGTGTGGATTTGGAAATGCCGAACGACATGCCGCCATCGGGCCGGTAGACATTGATAAGGTAAGCCGTTCGGCCATCGGTAGCCATGCCGCTAATTGCGTTGTCGCCCGAATTGTTAATCGGGGAACCAATATTTACGGCTTCGCTCCAGGTAGCGGGTCCACTGCCGTTGGAGGTAAGCGTTGAAAACCAGACATCCTGCCGGTCGGGGGAGCCAACGTTGGCTTTATTGAAATTGCGGGTAAAATAGAGCGTTCGGCCATCGGGCGAAATAACTGGAGCGACTTCCTGCCCCGGCGAATTAACCATTTTGCCGAGGTTTTCTTTCTGGATTTCTTTGGGCGTATCTTTTGAGATGCTGATACTGACCGACGCCGGTTTGGTTTCCTCCGAAATCCCGATGGCGTCAATCTGATTCAACCCCTTCAAAGCCGCTCCGTTAATGACGACTTTCACCTGCTGACATACGTACCCTGAATCTTTCGGGAAAATCCGCAGCAGCGGGTCTGTGCGCGGTTGAATATTCGTCGCCTGGTAAACTAAATGTTCGGTGCCCTTTTCATCGAAAACCATTACCTTGACAACCGCGCCCGGATTGACATTCTCGGCGACCACTATCTGTCGGGCGCGCAAGGGTTTGGCAAAGGCTACCTGAATCCATTCATCAGCCGTGCCATCGGCGTAAAATGGTGCCCAGGCGCAGGGACTTTCGACTAATTCGCCCACCTTGCTGGGGTGGCCCAGCGCCTGAGAGGCTTTGTACTGTTCGCCGTAGGGTTCGCCTTTCTTCTCCGACGAAACGCCCATCACCCGGCTCGCCCACTGCACTGCACCGCCGGACTGCGCGCTCCCGTTGAAGGCAAGCAATAAAAAGCAATAAAAGAAAAGGATACGTTGCGAGTACATACGATTTAACGCTCTATAACTCGAATATAGGCAGTAAATGGTACTGATAAAAAGCACTATTTGACGAATGGGTACCCCGTTGCCCGAACAATTACAGACAGCCTGGCTATCCTAACTTAATTGGTCAATACGCGATATTCCCAGGGTTTTAGTGTAACAATCATTTCTGATTTCAACTCAACGGCCTGGTGGCTGAATACTTCCGTGTACGTACCAGCATACCCATCTCCTGTCAGCTTAACAGTTTGGGGTTTGCCGCTCAGATTCAGAATAACCGTTACACGGTCATTGTCGCGCTGGCGGTAGAATGCGTAAATACTATCGTCGTGGTCGGTCGGGATTTTTATAGCTTTACCCCCCGCCAAACCATTCCATAAGGCACTGTTCCGATGTTTAAGCGTCAGCAGTGCTTTGAAAAAATCACTCTTTGGGTAATTGCCCCAGGCAATCGTATCTTTCTCGAAAAAAGCCAGCCGTTTGTTCAGGTTCGATTCCATGCCGTTATAGACCAGCGGCATTCCTTCCAGCGTGCTGCTCAGCACAATAAAGGCATCGGCTCCCGGACCAAACGATTCGGCCAGTGTTCCGTTCCAGGAGTTTTCGTCGTGATTTTGGGTAAACAACATCTGATAATACCAGGCCGGGAACCGTTTCTGGTTAGCGTCGCGCAGTGAATCAATCTTGTCGGCGGTGCGGCTGCCTTTAGCAACGGCCTTCATCATGGTATGCATGCTCCAGCCATAGTTCATGTTAAAGCAGCTTTTGAACTGATCAGGTTCGTCTTCCCATTCCGAAAGCATAAACACAGGCTTAATCTTGTCTAACTGGGGGCGCAGTTCAGCCCAGAAATCATTCGGCACAAAACCGGCCACGTCGCAGCGATACCCGTCGATGCCGCACTCCTTCACCCAGTATTGCATGGCCTCAATCATGCCTTTCCGCATGTCGGGATTGTCGTAATTGAGGTCAACCACGTCGGTCCAATCGGTGGGTTTGCCGGTTTTCGGGTCGATGGGCGCAATTAGTTTGCCGTCTACGCGGGTGTACCAGTCGGGGTGTTGCTTCGCCCAAACGTGGTCCCAGCCGGTATGATTGGCCACCCAGTCGAGAATTACCCGCAGGCCGAGCGCATGGGCGCGGTTTACGAGTGATTTGAAATCAGCTAATGTGCCGTAAGCCGGGTTGATGGTTTTGTAGTCGGCAATGGCATACGGACTGCCCAGCGTTCCTTTTTTATTCTTCTGACTGATGGGATAAATAGGCATCAGCCACACAATATCAACACCCAACTCTTTCAGACGGGGCAACTGCGCTTCAACAGCTTTAAAATTCCCGGCCGGCGAAAACTGGCGGGTATTAACTTCATAAATGGTAGCATTTCGTGCCCACTCGGGTGCGGGGGGCGCTCCGGCCGTAGTCGTGTCGGCGGTTGCGGTTCCAGTTTGGTCTTTTGTCGTTGTCCGGCAGGCCGTTGCCAGAAGCAGACCGCTCAGCCAGAGAATCAGGTAAGGTTTTTTCATGGAATTAATTCCCACTCATTTTAAAGTAAATGTTACGGCGAAAATCAGGCCAATGCTGGCTGGCGACTGTTTTTTAATTGATGAATCGCTTCCAGCGGATCATCGGCTCTGAAGAGTGAGTTTCCGGCAACCAGGATATCGACCCCGGCGCTGAGTAGTGCCGGTGCATTGGCTAAACTAACGCCCCCGTCCACTTCAATCTGAGCCGATGACTGGTTGGCCATTAATAACTGTTTCAGGCCTGCTATTTTCTGGAGTGTATGCGGTATAAACGATTGTCCCCCGAACCCCGGATTTACTGACATAATCAAAATGACATCAATCTGTTCCAGTATGTCAACTAAACCGGCAATGGGCGTATGGGGGTTCAGCGCAACACCCGCCCGGCAGCCAAGGTCGCGAATGCGCGAGAGCGTTCGGTGCAGGTGTATGCAGGCTTCGTAATGGACATGAATGGTGTTGGCGCCCCCTTCGGCAAAGGCATCGATGTAGCGGTCGGGGTCAGTAATCATCAGGTGAACATCGAGTGGTTTCTGGCAATACCGGCGGGCCACGTCGAGCAGCGGAAATCCAAACGAGATGTTTGGAACAAACACACCATCCATTACATCGAAATGAAGGTAATCGGCCTCAGAGCGGTTAACTAATTCCAGATCGCGTTGCAAATTGGCGAAATCAGCCGCAAGCAGCGAAGGCGCAATGAGGGGCAGTGTCATCGATATAAGCTTATAAGGTAGTACCGGAAAATCGCCAGACATAGGTTTGGCTGCATAAATCAGCAATCGCTAACTATCTGCCCAACGCCCGCAACTTTTTTTATCCCGTAAAAGTACCTTTTTTTGGATGAACGAAGAAACAATACGTATGTTGCCCGTGTAGAAGTCGATGGCAGTGGTAGAAGTTGTAAGTTGTAAGTGGCTGACGCGAAAGCAACTCATGCGTCAGCCACTTACCACTTACCACTTACCACTTACCACTTACCACTTACCACTTACCACTTACCACTTACCACTTACCACTTACCACTTACCACTTACCACTTACCACTTACCACTTACCACTATCGACTGTTGACTATTTTATTTATGACTCCCCAGGACCGCATTGCCGAGCTGACCCAACAGCTCAACTATTACAATCATCAATATTACCAGAACAGCGTTTCGGAAGTTGATGATTTTACGTTCGACCAACTGCTGGCCGAATTAGTTGACCTCGAAACGCAATACCCCGAATTTCGCCAGCCCGACTCGCCAACTGCCCGCGTGGGGGGCACCATTAGTAAGGAGTTTAAAACGGTTTATCACCGATTTCCAATGCTTTCGTTGGGTAATACCTATTCCGAAGCAGACCTCGTTGAGTTTGATAAACGGGTGCAGAAGGGGCTGAATGGGCAAGCGTATGAATACGTCTGCGAACTTAAATTCGATGGTGTCGCCCTCAGTCTCACCTACGAGAACGGGGTGCTGGTGCAGGGTGCTACCCGGGGTGATGGCGTTCGGGGCGATGACATTACAAATAATATTAGAACCATTCGCACGGTGCCACTTAGAGTGGGAGAAAAGAACAGGGAAAAGGAAAAAGAAAAGGTAACAGGTATAGGACAAACGACTATCAATTTCGGTGATAATAGCCCAATGACGATGCCCCCTGCACTCTTCGAAGTGCGGGGTGAAGGGTTTTTGCCATTGGCGGAATTTGAACGTATTAACAAAGAACGCGAAGATATTGGCGAACCGTTGCTGGCTAATCCGCGCAATGCAGCTTCCGGCACATTTAAACAACAGGATTCGGGTGCCGTAGCCAAACGACGACTCGACTGCTATCTCTATTCGTTTCTGTCGGATTCTGACGTGTTTCAAACCCACGAAGAGAGTTTGGTAGCCATGAAACAATGGGGCTTTAACGTCTCGCAAACCTGGCGAAAGTGTGCTGACATTCGGGAGGTTATGATCTATATCAACGAATGGGAAACCAAGCGCTTTGACCTACCGCTCGGCACTGATGGCATTGTTATAAAAGTAAATCGATACGACCAGCAGCGTGAGCTGGGCTATACCGCCAAAAGCCCGCGCTGGGCCATTGCGTTTAAATATAAAGCACTGGCTGCCAGTACAGTATTAAATGGCATTCAGTATCAGGTAGGCCGGACGGGAGCCGTAACGCCCGTAGCGTTGTTAACGCCAGTGCTGCTGGCGGGCACTATCGTGAAACGAGCGTCGCTGCATAATGCCAACGAAATCGAGCGCTTAGGCGTGCAACTCCACGACACGGTGTTTGTGGAAAAGGGGGGCGAAATTATTCCGAAAATTACAGGCGTTGACCTGAACCGGCGTACCGACCAGAGTCAGCCAATTGTTTATCCAACCACCTGCCCGGCCTGCGGAACGCCCTTGGTTCGGAAGGAAGGCGAAGCGCATTTTTATTGCCCCAATGAGCGGGGCTGTCCACCGCAGCGGCAAGCTCGCTTCGAGCATTTTATTCAGCGCCGGGCCATGAACATCGAGAGTCTCGGCGAAGGTAAGATCGAACTGCTTATTGACCGGGGGCTGGTGGAAACACCGGCTGCTTTATACCACCTGACCACTGCTGACTTATTGGGTATTGAGAAAGTGTTTTTAGATGAGGAAACGGGTAAAAAACGGGTAGTGAGTTTCCGCGAGAAAACCGTCGAAAATATTTTAACGGCTATTGAACGCTCCAAAGCACAACCGCTTCCGAACGTGCTGTTTGCCCTTGGAATCCGATATGTGGGCAACACCACCGCCGAAAAATTAGCCGATTATTTTGGTTCGATGGATGCCATCATGAACGCCAGTGCCGACGAATTATTAGCTGTTCCCGACACAGGACCGCGCATTGCTGAGAGTGTAGTAGCCTGGTTTGCAGACCCCTACAACCGTGCCTTTGTCGAACAACTTCGGCAAGCTGGATTGCAGTTTGTGGGTGAGAAAAAAATGGTAGAGCGGGAGGGCGATTCGCTGGCGGGCAAAACGTTCCTGTACACGGGCACGTTTGCCAACTTCAGTCGGGAAGAGCTTGAAAGCCGGATTGCAGCTAACGGTGGAAAACTGTTGAGCGGGATTTCCAAAAAACTCAATTACCTGATCGTGGGCGAAAATGCCGGGCCATCAAAAGTGGAAAAAGCGCAGAAACTCAATGTGCCTATGATTGGTGAAGACGAGTTTCTGGCGATGCTGGAGGTGTGAGTGTTTACCCACTAAAATCCCGTAACTTTGTCGTAATATACATTCCTGGTTCCGCTAATGGGTACTCAATTCCACGGCGTCGGCGTTGCTATCGTAACGCCCTTCAACGCCGACCAATCCATTGATTTCGACGGCTTTGGCCGTATCATCCGGCACATCTCCGACGGCGGTGTGCGGTACATCGTCCTGCAGGGCACCACCGGCGAATCGCCAACGGTAACGAAGCCCGAAAAGGCGCAGTTGCTACAATACCTCAAGGAAAATAACCCGAAACAATTACCCATCGTGTATGGCGTTGGCGGTAACGTAACGGCTGACATTGTATCGGGAATGAAAGATATTGATTTTGAAGGTGTTGACGCTATTCTGTCAGTATGTCCCTACTACAATAAACCTGGAAAACGGGGGGTTATTGAGCATTTCAGCCGAATCGCCGATGCCTGCCCGGTGCCGGTCATTCTATATAACATTCCGTTTCGGACGGGCATCAATATGAGCGCCGAAACCATTTGCGAACTGGCGCAACATCCCAACATCATTGGTGTAAAAGAAGCGTCCTGCGTAATTGAGCAATGTATGGAAATTGCCCGCGACAAGCCCGATGATTTTCTGCTCATCTCCGGCGATGACGTGCAGGCCGTGCCCATTATCAGCATTGGTGGCGTAGGCGTTATGTCGGTAATCGCCAACGCGTTTCCAGCTAAATTTTCCGCCTTAATCGACGCGGCTCTACAGGGAGATTTTGCCTTTGCCCAGAAAGAACTTGGTCATTTCCTGCGAATCGACCCGCTCCTCTATGAAGAAGGCAACCCGGTTGGGGTTAAAAATATTTTAGAAATGCTGGGCCTGATTTCGGCTGAGGTGCGGTTACCGCTCATGCGCGCTTCCGATGACCTGAGCGAACGCCAGCGGGCTGTGCTTCAGCGCGACGGGCTGCTGGAATTGGTGGCGTAGTAAATAGAACACAGATTTTCAGGATGGTTATGATTCTTTGAGATCATTTTCAAATCATAACCATCCTGAAAATCTGTGTTCTATTTATTGCTGTCGATTCGGGAATGTATAGCCTAATGTAAAATAGGAAGCCCCCGAAACAGAATTTCTATAGATGTTGCCCACGCCTAAACCAAGTTCCAGATTCAGGTAAAAATTCTTGCGGTAGGTTCGCTGAAAGCCCCACATGGCTTGTAACGTTGCACCCTGAATATCCCGAACATTTACTCGGGCAAGATTGTGTTCGATTATGGGGCCGAAGGTGTAAAGTAGTTTCGCCGTTACGTAATTGCCTGAATTATATCGAATTGATTTACCCTGTGCCAGCCGCTTAGCGAAATTATAAAATTGCCGAACCCCGACAGATAGTTGCGGATTGATGGTATAAGCCGAATAGGATTCGGTCGCATTGGTAGACGAGTGGAAGGCAAAAGCGCCAACGGTTCGCAGGTGCGAAACAAAAGTAGTCTGCCGTCCGATGCGGCTCTCGTTGATAAGGCCCGGCCCAAAAAACTCGACCCGCCAGACGCTTTTTTCTAAATACTTCACCGCATTGGCTGAATCAGAGCGGTCTGCGCTTTGTGAGGCTATTGGCATCCTGCCAACGTCACTTGTACGGGTAGAATCCTGTCCCAAACTTAAGTAAGGTAAAACCAGACATAAAAAGAAAAGATTTTTCATTGGATTAATCGTTGATTTATTTGTACGACAAGTTTAGGCCGTCGTAATGAAATTAGCAAGTTGGATAGATTAGAAGTTTGTTAAATCATGGCGTAGGACACAAAAAAACCGAGCCTCAAACAGACTCGGTTTAATATCGCGTATAAAGCTTACGTTACGAATTGCTGCTCCCACCCCCACCAAATAGCTTCGATACGAGCCAGACCACAATACCAATACCCAGAATAACCATTAAAGCACCTGTCCAGGCACCGGCTTTGAAAATATCGCCGATGGCTTCACAACTGGTCAGGAAGAAGGTCAGAAACAGGGCTACAAAAGCCGACGGGAAAAAACGTAATAAGGTTTTCATAAACGTTAACTGATTTTAAGTGTAGTAGTTGAGCCGCTCGTTTTTCGGCAGATTGCTCAAATAACCCGCACAGTTTCAGTTTGTTTACACCCGGCAGATTAAATATTCCACCAATAGGTCCATTTCAATACCAATGCCCGATTTTTCACTGAGAAAAACCCTGGTACATCCTGCCCAATTTGCGCTGAACTAGGCAGATAATTGTCGGTATAGACTAAGAAGAAATCGGATGCGGGTTTGTAGCGCCACTGTACGCGGGCGTTCACGTTCATGTTTTTCTGCTGCTCATTGTACTGCACAAAGGTGGTCAGATAGAGTGTGTTCGTTAGTGTTAAGTCGAAGCGGGGACCAACCAACCAGAACGTGGTGCGTCCCCAGGGTTGCGGCAGACGGATGTCGTTATAGCTGGCGCTGGCGGCTAAACTCACATACGGCTGAAACCGATAACCCAGATCAGCAGTCAGGTTCAGTCGTGTGCCATTGGCGTAGTAGCCTCCATAGCGCGACGAAAAACCATAGGTAAATAAACTCTGCGGCTTTGAATCGAAGTCGGTTCCCCAGGATGTCCAATGATGTTCCGTGCTGGTTGCCAATGTCTCCCGGCCTGAGTTGGTTGGGTCGAAAGGTTGCAGCAGACGCACATAATCTGTTGCCACCCAGCCCGTAAGTACGCTTTTGCTGCGAAAGGTAATGGCATATCCCAGATAGCTTGAATTATCGCTCTGCCGCCAGGCGGGGTCAAAGAAATACGTAGAGTTCAGCGTAGGCCCGTGATTTAATACGGAGCCACCCGTGGGTAAAAACGTATAGCCTACTGTCACTAACCCGCGTTCATAGCCGCGACGGGGCACGTACCCGGCCTCGGCCGTATAATTCCGGCCAACCGATTCTAATTGACCGCTGATGAGCCATTTACGGCTGAAATACTGCAGATTGGCCGCATAAACGGCATCTTCGCCCGGCGAGTTGGGACTAAACGACTTAACATACATGGCCTTGCCAGACCACAAATTATTAGCCGAAGCCAGGTTGTATTCTAACCCAAAATTTCGGTTGTAGCGCGAATAAGCAGGTTTATCGGCTATCGGTTCATAGGATAGGGATTCTTTGTTGACGAACATCATCCCAATATTAGATCGGGCAAACACCCGCCGTTGCAGAGCCAGCACGGCAAAATTCTGAGCCGGTAACCCCATGTCGTCTACCCGGCCGGTTTGCATATCCATAATGCCAATGCGCCAGTCTTTATTGAGTTTGCCGCTCAACCGTGCCCCAAACCGAATCGGTACGCCACCGAGGCCAATCCGACGGCTGAAAAACGGGCGGATGGTAGTATAGCCGAAGTTGGTGAACTGATCACCGTTTTCCAGAAAGAACTGCCGCTTTTCGGGGAAAAATAGTTCATAGCGGTCAAGGTTTGTTACCTGCTGATCGACGTCCACCTGCGAAAAATCGGGGTTTACAGTCAGGTCTAAGTTTAGCGATGAGGTAACGGCCACTTTAGCATCCAGCCCGGCATCGAATCGACTATTAGTTGGGGTATTGTTCTGGTAATCACGAGTCAGGCCAGAAAGTGCGTAAGGAATTAAGGAGATATTGGGGCCGGGTTGTGGTGGCGCTTGGTCCCAGATTAATACGCCGGTCAGGGCCAGCGAAGCTGTTGGAAATTGCCGTTGGATGGGCGTCCACGATGATTTTTCGGTGGTTTTCAGGTCTAACCGACTGAAGTTAATACCCCAGCGGGTAATGCCTTTTTTGTACCGAATGGTTTTGAACGGAATTGCCAGTTCGACTACATACCGGTCGGCATAATTTCGCACGACCGACGTCCATTTATTGTCCCAACTCAGGTTGGCTTTGCCGCCCTCGTAAAGCAGACCATCCCACTGCGCCCCGGCTGCATTCGTACCGAAGGTGAAGCCGTTGGTCTGGTCGTCGAAGGGGTCCATGAAAAAAATGAAGTTGTCGTTTTTGACGAAGGCCCAGTCGCGCCGGAGCGATTCAACAATGTATGGCCCCGGCACATTGCCATGAAAGCAAACGGCACTCAGGTATACGTTCTGGTCATCGTAGGTCATCCGAACGTCGGTGCGGACGTTGGCGTGGCTGGTGTCCATCGGCAGCACCATCCAGAAATTAGTGGCGACTTCGGCAGTCTGCCAGGCGGGCTCGTCAACGGTCCCGTCAATAACAACAGGCGACGTGGCCCGGGCGATATGAAGCTGATAGGCCTCATTTTTCTTTTGAGCCAACAGCCAGGAAGGCCCCAGGCACAGAAAAATGAGTAAACAAAAAGAGAAAAGTTTCACCAAATGCAATTGTTTAAAAGCGTTGATATATAAAGGGGAAGGCGGTATTGATTTACCCGACGAGACAGCATTCATAGGAGGCTACGAACGAATCCATAGGGCGATGCCCTATGACACGCGAATGAATGGGGGCATCGCCCTATGCGATTGATAATGCAATCAATCCCACACGTAGCGTTCATCATAGGGCATGCCATATTTCTGGTAGATACCCTGGCATTCGTCCTGAAAGGTCATCTGGCTGTGGTGCCGGTATTGGTTTTCGATGTAGCGCACCACCACGTCCACCTGCGCGGGGTTAACGCTGAAAGCGCCGTAGCCGTCCTGCCAATAGAAATTTTGGTAGGCCCGGCCTTTGGTTTTTATCCATTTCGATGAGCTTTTCTTGACCTCCTCCAGCAACTTCATCAGGGCTATTTTTTTGGATAAGATACACAAAATGTGGATCTGGTCGTAATAGCCGCCGACCTTAACCGGGTGACATTCCAATTGCTGGCAGATGCCACCGAGATAGGCGTAGAGTTCGTCTTTGATGTCGTCGCCGATGAGCGGTTCGCGGTATTTAGTGCTGAACACGAGGTGGACATAGACGTTGGCGAGGGATTGGGGCATGGTGGTATTATAGGGCGATGCCGACATTTCCACAGGGCGATGCCCTATGATATTGATGATGCCCGTTCAGGGCGGTTTGGATGGGTGAACCGACCACGCGAATATACGCCCCAACGGGGTATCATCATCGTTATCGGATTCATAGGGCGATGCCCCATGTTATTGATAGCGCCCTTTCAGGGCGAGCGTTCGCCGGATACACACGCCCTGAAGGGGCACTATCAATAACATGGGGCATCGCCCTATGATACGGTATAATCAATTCCCTACCATAAACACCGCGTTGCCAAAAAGCAGTTTACCATTATACCAGAAGCCCCGGAAGAGTGGGTCGTCGGCCAGATACACCACACTGCCCCGGCCATAGTTCTGAACGCCCATCAATAATGTGTTCTTCAATTTCTCTTTAGCATTACGACCCGAAAAGCCCGCTACATAGTTATTGGCTCTCAAATAACCTACATTCCAGCCGTCTTTGAGGAAATCGAAATTGTAGGCGTTCTGCACTAAGGAATAATAACCGCCGATCAGGCCAAAGCCCAGCGGATGTGAAGTGTCAATATCGACCCGATAAATACTGCCCGGCGTTTCGTCTGAAATAGCCGTGCGTTCGCGGTCGGCGTAGAGCTTGAGCGAATCAATGGCGCTGCCTTTCTCTTTACTGTTCTTCTCTTTACTCTTGTCTTCCTTCTCTTTTAAATCGAATCCATCTTTACCAGCCAGAAACGACGCGGCTCGTTCCATCGCAATCAGCTTTCCGCCCGCCCGAATCCACTCTTTTAGAGCGCTTAGGTTTTTGTCGGTCAGGAATCGGCCATAGTTGTAGTTCGTTGGCAGAATCAGCACGTCGAGTTTATTCCATTCCACATTACCCAGCGAGTTACCATCGAGCAGCGAAACGGGGTAGTTCAACTCCTGGTCGAAAAAGTGCCACACTTCGCCTGCCGAGGGTGGAGGGGTTCCCTCGCCGATCACTACCGCCACGCGGGGTGCTTTCAGACCCGTTACGAAATCAGACCCAAAATCGGAGCCTTTTGTGACGAAGCCCGTTTGCACGGGAGTTAACTCCGCGCCAGTGCGGTTAGCTTCTGCGCGTACCAGCGCATCGAAGCGATCACCCAGCCGTTCGTTGCCCGACCGTGTCACAATCAGTGTTCCTGACAGATACGTTTTGTTTTCCACGTCGAACGGTTTCTCGGCGGCCCGCACTTTGATTTTCTGTTTCAATAAACCGGCCAGCATCTGTACCGCCGGGAGCGACTGCCAACGCACGAGGTAGGCGTAAGGTTTGGTGGCTGGTGTAGTTAGGGCAGTGGCTGAAGCAGGGGCGGTGTTAGAAGGGGTCAGGCGTGTGGGCAGGCCATACGTTTGCAACCCAAACGCGTAAGGGAGCGACCAGGCCGTAATGTCATACGTGGCTGAATCCTCCAGTGCTGAGTTTTGCTCGAACAGGATTTTTAGCAATGTTGATTTGGGCTGATAGGCACTAATGACAATATCGTCGGCGGCCACCGATACATTTTTGTCAGTTTTCTGACTCGTGTAATTAAATCCACCCGCCACAGTTTGGGCCTTACCCGCATAGCCATAGCTGATCTTGTTGCGCTCCAGCAACTGCTGCAACGCCTTTAGCCGACCAGCATCTCCATTTGACTTAATCACGTAGCTTTTATATTGGCCGATAGGTGTATTACGCGACTTGTCGAAAAACTGGCCGAACTCTTTCACAATCTCGGTGGGTCGGTCGGCTACGGCTTCGAGGGTGGCAATGCTGGACGTTACATGGTGGTCGATGCGCTGGCGGAGGGTGAGTGTATCGCCGTCGGCTTTTTCGATGGCTAACCCGGCCCGACCACTGCCGCCCTGTTCGTAGGTCATGCCGATGGCTCCGTTATAGGTCGGGTAAGTGTCGCCATAGCTGGGATAAAACAAATCGAAGCGTTCACGAGTATAATAGAGCCAGCCGTTTTTATCGAAATAGCGGCTGCAATACTGCCCGATGGTTTGCTGAAACTGACGCTGATAGGGCGTAATGTCTTCGTGATACGGCTTGGCTGAGGGCGCAAAATAATAGGGACTTTCAACGCCCATTTCATGGAAATCGCCGTGCAGTTGGGGCATCCACTGCTGGTAAAGAGCCATACGCTGCTGCGTAACTTCCTGCGTTTGCCAGGCCCAGTCGCGGTTAGGATCGAACAGGTAGTGCGTATAGCGACCGCCCGGCCAGGGTTCGTTGTGTTCGCGGGCCGAGGGGTTGGGATTTGGCGTGCGACCCAGCATCTGGTTGTACCAGTTTACATAACGGTCATGGCCGTCGGGGTTGAGACCCGGGTCGAGAATAACGACCGTTGTGTTCATTACCTTCTGTGATACCGCATCGGACGGATTCAGTAACCGATAGAGCACATCCATAAAGGCTTCGGAACTAACGGCCTCATTGCCATGCACGTTATAGCTCAACCAGGCAATCGGCGGCTGAGGAGTTGCCGTTGGCGTACCGTCCAGCAGGCCGATGCGTTTGAGGTTATTGGTGCGAATTTCCTCCAGCCGGGCCATGTTCGCTTCGGAACCGAGAGCGACTACCATGAGTTGACGTCCCTCGTAAGTAGTCCCGTAAGGAATGAGTTTTACCCGGTTGGGCAATTGGCGGGCCATCTGTTCGGCATAAGCCAGCACCCGGTGGTGGGGCGTGAAGCGGTCGCCAACGGAATAGTCTAAAAATTTCGCGGGAGAATCGACAGTACCGGTTGGGGCTACGGTCGATGGAGTTGAAGAAGTTGATTGTGCCGAAGCCAACTCAAACTGAACTGTCAGCGACGCGACCGTTAGGCCCGCCAGCAGCAAAACGTGTTTCATGAAAACGATAAAAAAATGAAAATGCTAACTCCCTCAAAAATAGCAGTAAATCGTTCAGAAACCCTTTTTTTGGAAAAATTTTGATGGTTCCTATTGCATTAAAAAAATATCGCCTTACCTTTGCACCACGTTTCGCCAACAGGGCGGCTAAGCAGCCAACTTGTTGGGTCTTGTACACAAGACGGCCGATTCGTCTAGCGGTTAGGACATCGCCCTTTCACGGCGGTAACACGGGTTCGATTCCCGTATCGGTCACTAACACCGAAGCTCCGGCTCAATGAGCCGGAGCTTTTTTTGTGCATTTTATATGGTTAGGACATCGCCCTTTCACGGCGATAATACAGCCAGGTACGCGATCTTCTTCAATTATCGTATTGGCGAAAACTTATAATGCGATAGGTATATAAAAAGGCGTAAACCAGTAAGATTTGCGCCTTTTTTCGTTTACTAATGCATCGCCTTTTATAATAGGGCAGTTTAACGTTTCTATTTAAGAACCTGATATAGCATGAGAACCCCTATCTTACTACTTGTAGCTACTACGTTCGTTGCCCTGACCTCCTGTGGTCAAAGCACATCTGAGAAAGCTACCGTTTCTACCGGGCCTGCCGGACTTGCTCCAGTCGAAACCAAAGAACCTAATTCAGCTTATAAACCGGCTTTTTCGGGCCAAACCCGAATTGGCGGTGTTAAATCAGCCACTACTTACGAAGGCAAAGTTATTACAGAAAGCCTTAAGAGTCCCTGGGGTATTACCAGCCTGCCGGATGGGCGACTGCTCATTACTGAGAAAGAGGGAACAATGCGGATTGTGACGCCAGCCGGTACAGTAGGGGAGCCGATCATCGGTATTCCAACCGTCAATCCGTCTGGTCAGGGCGGCTTATTGGGCATCCGCACGGATCCTGATTTTACGGCCAATCGGATGGTTTATTGGGTGTTTTCACAACCCAGTGCCGATGGAAATCTGACGGCGGTGGCTAAGGGTAAATTGTCTGCCGATGAAAAAAAGATAGAAGGCGCTACCGTCATTTACCGCGCTACACCGGCCTACAAAGGAAATCTGCATTATGGGGGGCGGATTTTAATTAACAAAGAGGGCAATCTGCTGGTCAGCACGGGCGAACGTTCGGATAAAGTGACCCGGCCACAGGCGCAATCGCTCAACTCAGGCCTTGGAAAAGTTATCCGTATTACCAAAGACGGCCAACCCGCCCCGGGCAACCCCTTTGCCGGACAGGCTGGTGCCCGTCCTGAATTGTATTCCTACGGACACCGGAACGTGCAGAGCCTGGCGATTGACCCCGTCACGGGCGATTTGTGGGAAGCTGAATTTGGGCCGAGAGGGGGCGATGAACTCAATCATATCAAACCCGGAAAGAACTACGGTTGGCCGACCATCACCTATGGCATCGAATACAGTGGCGAAAAAGTGGGGGCAGGGATTCAGCAACAGGACGGCCTTGAACAACCGGTTTATTACTGGGACCCGGTCGTTTCGCCCAGTGGCATGACTTTCTATACCAGTGATCGCATCCCGGAATGGAAAAACAACCTGTTTATTAGCTCCCTGAGTGGTATGCACATCGTCAGGCTGATTATCCAGAATGATAAAGTAACGGGCGAAGAACGATTATTATCTGGTGAGTATCAGCGTTTTCGGGATATAACCCAGGGAACAGACGGGGCCTTGTATGCCATTACTGATCAGGGGAGGCTTTATCGCATTGATAAAAAATAAGGCCCGGCAAACAGGCGCACTGCTCTATTTCACATCGGGCAGTAGTCTGTTTCGCCGACACATTCTGTGTCTTCACCGCGATTTCAGAGACGGTTTAACCGAATGATGTAACTTTCAGGCGTTTATGCACACGCCATGAGCCGGAACGTATTACTCGTCAGTATTCACCTACTGAGTTGTTTAGTTTTTTTAGCCCTGCCGTATCTGCTCGCTGAAGACGGAGTTGCCAAGCTGGCCGAATTGCCTGTCAATTCGCACGAGCAGCGTAACCTGATGTCTTATTTGCTAACTATTGCGTTCTTCTATGTCAATTACTACCTGCTTATTCCGCGTCTATACTTTAGCCGAAAATATGTGCTGTATGGGGTTTGTATGGTAGGTTGTTTTTTGCTTATTGACCAGACACTTAGGGAGATAATTCGGCGGAGCGGTGAACCGCCACCGGTGTTTTCGCCCCCGCTCATGCGTGCCCGTCCGCCTTTTCCAGATGGCTCCCGCCCGCCGATGCCCCCCGACGGTGCGCGAAGGGGAGGGCCGAAGCAACCCGGCTTGCCGTCTGAAATGAGTCAGACATTTTTTCTGTTTTCTGCCGGTCTGCTGCTGTCGCTGGCTATTCGGATTAACAACCGATGGCAGCAAACCGAGCAGGAGCGACTCCATACGGAACTGTCGTACCTGAAGGCCCAGATCAATCCGCACTTTCTGTTCAATACCCTTAACAGCATTTATTCGCTGGCTATTGAGCAATCGGTGCATACGGCCAATGCTATTGTGCAACTCTCGTCGTTTTTGCGCTACGTGATTGCCGAGTCGCGGGAGGATAGGGTGGCGTTGAGCGAGGAATTGGCTTATATTGGTCATTATGTTGCCCTGCAAAAGTTGCGCGTCGATGAGTCGGTGCCCATTCAATACACGACCGAAGGCACTCCGAATGGCTTGCAGATTGCTCCACTGGTTCTTATTTCATTCATCGAAAATGGGTTCAAATACGGCGTCAGCCCTCAAGAACCGTCGCGCATTGACATCGCCATTCGGGTAACGGGTCACGAACTCCAGTGCCATGTTTTCAACCAGAAAGTTCGGGTATTTGCCCCCACTGCCGTAGCGAGTGGCATTGGCCTGACCAATACCAAAGCGCGTTTGCAATTGTTGTATCCGGGACGGCATCAGTTGACAATCCGCGATCAATCTGATAGCTTCACGGTCGATCTTTCTCTTGATCTTTCATGATTCGAGCCATTGCGTTAGACGACGAGCCGCCTGCTCTGCGCGTGTTGAGCCATTTCTGCCAGCAGGTCGATTTCGTTGATCTGCAAAAAACCTTTACCCGAACCGACGAGGCACAACAGTACCTGACACAGTCTCCAGTCGACCTGCTGTTTTTAGACATTAATATGCCTTACATATCGGGCATTGATTTTTATAAGACCATTGGCATGTCATCGGGGCCGGCAACGATGGTTATTTTCACAACAGCCTATGCCGAATATGCCGTAGAAGGGTTTACGCTCAACGCGGTGGATTATCTGCTCAAACCGTTCACATTTGAGCGCTTCAGGCAGGCCGTCACGAAAGCACACGAATTCCTGCGCTGGCAGCAACGCCAGAACCCAGCAGAAGAAACGTATATCTATGTACGGGCCGATTACACGCTTTATAAGATAGCCCTGAACGATATTCTGTTTATCGAAGGATTAGATGATTACCTTAAAATTCATCTTCAATCCAGCCCTCGCCCCATCGTCGCCCGCATGACTATGAAGTCCATGCTCGAAAAATTGCCCGGCGTGGATTCGCTGGGAGAATCCACCGCACCTCCGCCGGTGCGACTTTCCGACCGGCCGGGCATAGAGACTTCCAACAGCCGGTTTGTTCGGGTTCATCGGTCTTACATCGTGCCCTTTAACCGCATTGAGGGAATGCGGGGTAAAAACCTACTCATAGCTGGTCATGAAATTCCCATTGGTGCCAGTTATGAAGCCGATTTCCTGAGCCGCTTCCGGTAGTATCCGCTCATTTGCCGACACATTCCGCCCGTTTACCGATAAGTGCCGGGCTGTTGCAACGAAGCCCTTGTCCCACTGCGTTATGTAGATAAGATGCCAGGCTAAGGCATCTTCACATCCCCAAAAGCTGATGAATTACTTCTAATTGGGCGATTTATAGGAATTACCTATCACAGAGATCTTTTAACCGACAATCGAATTCGCATGGAACGTAAAGAATTTTTGAAGCGTGGCTTTGGTAGTTTGCTGGGTATTGCGGCTATTGCCCCTGTGGTAGGAGCCTGTTCCAAAACGGAAGTTGACCCAACTACCACAACGACAACCGGCAGTGGAACAAGCACCTCAACGGGTTCATCGAACGGCAGTTCGTCCAGTAATTGCTCGGTGACTCCATCGGAGACAGAGGGGCCATTCCCGACCAAGGTGCCCGCCAATTTCGTGCGAAAAGATATTACCGATGGGCGGACGGGCATCTCCATGACCATGAACATCACCATCAAGAACGCCAATGCCAGTTGTGCGGCTCTGGCAAGTGCTATTATTGATGTGTGGCACTGCGATAAAGACGGGTACTATTCAGAATATGGCGGCAGCGGTATGCAGAGTGTGAACTTCCAAAGCGTTGATTTTCTGCGCGGTCGCCAAACGACCGATACCAATGGGCTGGTCAGTTTCACCACGATTTTTCCGGGCTGGTATTCGGGCCGGGCGCCCCACGTTCACGTTCATATCTATAGTTCATCGGGTAAGTCGTTGTTAGTGACCCAAATTGCGTTTCCCTACGACGTAACCAATACGGTTTATACGACCGGCTCGGCCAAGGGATATACCAAAGGTGCTCAGGACACGAAGAATGAAAGCGACAGCGTATTCAGAGACGGCTTCACGACCGAACTGGCGACCGTATCGGGCAGTGTTTCGGCGGGATACACGCTGACGCATACGATTGTGGTGAGTGCGTAAAGCCATGAAAGGTCTAATTCGGCTGGCGTATTGTAAAATCATTGACGTTTCGTCGCAGAAACCCTGGGATCAGGTTGTTTTCGAGGAGACGTACCGGGAGTTCTACATGCAGGCGCAGACTTACAACCCGCAGAACCAGTACCAAACGTTTCAGCAACTGCTGGATAATGTGTCGAAGGCCGAGCAGTTGCATTACCTCACCAGCCGGGTCGCCATGCCGTATCTGAAACAGTTGAATCAGGTTGTTCCCGACATAGTTAATGCCTTTGGGAAAGAAAGCCTCCCGTTCACACAGTTTAAGTTTGAGATTCTGGCCTCGCATGTGCAGCAGAAAGAAGCGCACAAAATAGCCATCTATTTCTACAGCGACCCGCTTACCTGGATCGACACGGTACATAAGCAGCTATTGATTGCCTATGGCGATCAGCGGCAGGCATTACAGGAGGGGCTTGAGGTTTCGACCGATTTGATTGCCCTCCAGCCCTATCTGAGCATCTGGTCGGTTCAGCCTTAATGCGTTAGGTTTTTTTATGATGGATACCCAAACTGAGGCACACATCTTTTTAGCCGAACAGCGGGGACGTTCGGAAACCGATTTCTTCCGTAGTTATCATACGTTCAACTTCGGCGCTTACCAGGATGAAAGCCGCAAGCCATTGGGGTCATTGTATGTCCTGAACGACGATGCGCTCCGGGCAGGGGCCAGCCTGACCATGCAGGTAGAGCAGCCAATGGATGTGCTGCTGTTGCCTATTGTGGGCGGACTGGAATATAGCACTCATTTACTGGGTGAAACGCCATCTGCCCATTTCCTGGAACCCGGGCAGGTGGGCGTTTTGTTGCTGGCTGAGGGTATGACTTACACGGTTATCAATCCGTATGAAACCGAAACCATTAGTTTTCTGCAAATCTGGCTGACCCGTTCGCCAGCCGATTTTGATCCTACTGTGCAAGCAGTTTCGTTTGATCTTACCCGGAAGAATATCCTTCTGCCATTGCTGGGAGTAGACAGCACCAACAGCAATCGCCTGTTTATCGGTCAATATACGGGTCGTCGGGAGGGGGCATACCCGGTAGAATTGGGTGTTAACGTTGAACCTCGACATGTTTTTGTGTTTGTCTTGCAGGGTGTCTTTGAAGTAGCCAATCGACTTCTGCACGAAAAAGATGCACTGGCGTTGACGTATCGCCACAGTGAGGTGATGGAATTTGAAGCCCTCTCGAATAATGCTACCTTATTGCTGATTGAGCTTTCTGATTGACAGATAACAAAACGCGGATTGGGCGGATGCTTCGCAACGCGGATAAAGGCGGATTTCTAAAAAATCTGTGTGAATCCGCGTTGCGAAGCATCCGCCCAATCCGCGTTTTATCACGTTCTATTTTTACACCCGGAAGTTAAGCTTTTATTAATCTGTTTCAGCGGGACGAAAACTGGTAGACCCCATATTGCGGATAAAATCTACTATATCTGTAGAAGAAAATGGACAGTAATTTTCAGAGCCAACAGGTAAGTCGCACACAATCAGCGAATGGCATGGTTTTGGTCCAAAGAGGGAGAGTAATCTAATTAATAAACTCTAACTCAACAAAATCATGGCAACATTTGGAGAACGCATCGCCAATTTTTTCAGTGGCGAAGACAACGACACGCAGGAAGGCCTGCACGGCCTGTTTGTTACCGAACTGAAAGATATTTATTATGCTGAAAATCAGGCTATCGACGCGTTAGGCGAGCAGGCCGATGCTGCCACCACCGACGAAGTACGTGCCGCTTTTTTGCAGCATCAGGACGAAACCCGAAACCAGGTGGCCCGGCTCGAACAGGTATTCAGCAGCATTGGTGTGGATGCAGAAGAGGGGTCATGTGATGCCATCGATGGCTTGGTAGACGACGCTCAACGAACCGTATCGAACACCGAATCAGGGTCGCTGACCCGCGACGCCGGTTTGATTATTGCCGGACAGAAAATTGAACACCACGAAATCGCTTCTTACGGGTCGGTGGTAACGCTGGCGCAGGTATTGGGCTATAACGAAGCTGCCCGTTTGCTGCAACAAACATTAGACGAGGAGAAGACCGCCGACCGAAAACTAACGCAACTGGCGGAATCCTTTGTGAATAATCGGGCCGCTTCGGAACGCGACGACGATGCAAACCGGGATGCCGACGACCATCGCAGCGTTAACCCCGACGGCGATTATTACGTTGACCAAACAACGGGTAACACTTACCGGACGGGAAATGACGCTACGCTTGGTGGAACAACGGGAATTTAACCAAAAGTCGATAGTTGTGAGTTGATAGTCAAGAGTGGCTGGTGCACTCAACTTGCTTTCGCGCCAGTCACTCTTGACTATCAACTCACGACTATCGACTATTCACCCTGATCCGTCATCGAAGGGTCTGGTTCGGTGCCATCGTTATTTCCCAGTGAATCACTATTTCCGAAATTGGTTCGGTCGGGTTCCATTGTCGGGCTACCCGAAGCCACACCAGTTCCGTCTGGGCCGCTGTCGACGCCACCCGCCAAATCCATCGGGTTGTAGTCTTCATTTAGCATAATGCTGTCGTCGGGCGTCTGGTCGGTGCCGCCCATGCCATCGGGCCGGGGTGTATGTATCCGCTCATTGAGCATGGCGTCCTGATTCACGTTTTCCATAGAATTGAGTTGGTTATGCGTTCTGTTGAATCTGAAGTTGATTTCTACCAGTTCATCGTTTTATCCCCGTGTAAACACCTCCCAGAGTTGGTTGTATAATTTTCCGGCATAAGTGCTGGCATCCCGATGCGAGACTTGGAGGGTGAAGGGCGTAAACTGATTGACCGATGTGGGTAATGGTTCAATCACAATCGTTCGACTGGTGGCCCACCGTTCGGCTAATCGACGCACCGTGCCCGTCAGTCGGAGGCCTGCTTCCATCAAATCAACCCGGCAACTGTGCGGGTAATCTGTCGCAACAACTTCCTGCGAGAAACGCTGTAGCTGACTGGCATCAAACCACGATAGCGTTGGAATACTCAGGTGGTTGGCGTAGTGGTCGTTGCGGCACAAAAAACGCAATGACAATAAAGATTTACCGGGGGCTGGCCGAGGAAGTACCTGTAAGTCGAGAACTTCTAATGGGGCCGTTTCGACGGCTGTGGTAAGTTCAATTGTCATGGCTGATGAAGGATAAAGGTTGAAAAGGCAGGTGGTACCAATGGCTCTGAGGACGAATCGACCGGGTATTGGTAACACCTGCCCTACTAAACATGGCAAAGGTGAAGGATGTTTTCGTATGAATGTAGCGTAGTTATACGTAAATCATCTTCCGGGTCATGCCCCCGTCTACCACAAAATTCTGACCCGTAATAAATCCGTTCTCGGGCGCAATCAGAAACAAAATCATGCGGGCAATATCGTCGGCCTGGCCTACGCGCCCTGCCGGATGCTGGGCATGGTCTTCAGGGCTTAACTCATCTGATTTAGCTTTTGCTTTTTTCTTCAGCGCCGACACATCGACCCAGCCGGGACTGATAGCATTAACCCGAATGTCCGGGCCTAAGCTAATCGCCAGCGAGTGTGTAAGCGCCAGAATCCCCCCTTTGCTGGCCGAATAGGCGAACGTGTCCGGCTCCGACTGAAAGGCCCGTGTTGAGCCGATATTAATAATACAGCCCCGTTGGGTCGCTAAATAAGGGGATGTGTGTTTGGCGCAAAGAAATGGGCCGGTTAGGTTGGTGCCGATGACGCGGTTCCACTCATCGAGGGTTAATTTGTCGAGGGGCTTTTCAATCATAATGGCCGCATTATTAATGAGCGCGTCAATCTGCCCGAAGTGCGAAATGGTTTGTTCGGCGGCCTTACGCACGTTTACTTCGCTCGATACATCGCAGGAAACAAACAGAATTTGGGCCGAGGAAGCTTTGAACGCTTCGCGGAGTTCGGCAAGTGCGTCGGTGTCGGCTTCCCAGATGGCGACGCGATAGCCATGCGTGAGTAAATATTGGGTGACCACACGGCCAATGCCCTGCCCCCCGCCAGTGATAATAGCTGTTTTCATATAAGTTGGATAAACACTAACAACGACTAAACAACGCAGATTGGTAACATAAGCCAACCCGAAGCGGTTAACAAAAGCGTATCTTTATCGAACGGGACAGAAAAAAAATTTGGATTTGGGAACGGTCCGCCGTCGCGGTTCGGATGTCGGATTTATGGCTGACCGCAACGGCGGACCGTGCCGGAGGTAAATCCGAAATCCGAACCGCGACGGCGGACCGTTCCCAAATCCAAAATCAATTCATGCTTCAGATTGCGTTTTCGCCGGTCTATCGGCTTCGGTTGCCGGAAGGCCACCGGTTTCCCATGCTTAAATATGAACTGATTCACGAACAGCTACTGTATGAAGGTACCTGTACGGATGCTAATTTTTTTGCTCCAGTACCCGTTGATGATAGGTGGGTACTGGGCGTTCATACACCGGATTATGTACGGGCGTTGAAAACCGGAACGGTCGATCCGAAGATGATGCGCCGGATTGGGTTTCCCCTAACGCCCGAACTCATCGAACGCGAGTGGATTATTACCCAGGGTACTATCGATTGCACGCAGATAGCCCGGCGCGATGGTGTAGCCATGAACATTGCGGGCGGCACACACCACGCCTTCCCCGACCGGGGCGAAGGGTTTTGCCTGCTCAACGACGTGGGTGTGGCGGCTCATTATCTGCTTGAAACCAGGCAGGTAAGGAAAATTTTGGTCATTGATTTAGACGTGCATCAGGGGAACGGCACGGCGGTTATGTTTCAGCACGAACCGCGCGTATTTACGTTCAGTATGCATGGGAAAGATAATTACCCGCTCAAAAAAGAACACTCAGACCTTGATATTGACTTACCCACCGGCACCGCCGATGAGGTCTATCTGAACAGGCTTTATGAAACATTGCCCGCCTTGATTCGGCGCGAACAGCCTGATTTTCTGTTTTATGTGTCGGGTGTAGATATTCTGGAATCGGATCGATTGGGCAAACTGAACGTCAGTCGGGAGGGGTGCCGCCAGCGTGACCGGTTTGTGTTCGATCAGGCCATTCAGTTTGGGTTGCCCCTTGCCGTGTCGATGGGTGGAGGTTATTCACCCCGCCTGACCGATATTGTAGAAGCGCACTGCAACACGTTTCGGCTGGCTACGGATTTATTTTTTGGTTAAATAGTATTCGGTTTATCTTCGCTCTATGAAGCAAAATATTGTTAAAACCCGCCTTAAGAATAACCAGCCCGTGTTAGGGGTTCTATCCAACAGCAACGACCCGACCGTCGCCGAACTCTGTGGCTTTTCGGGGCTGGATTTTTACATGATTGATGGCGAACATAGTCCCGTTACAACCGCACAGGTGCAGGATATTGTGCGGGCCTGCGAGGGGAGCGGCATTACGCCATTAGCCCGCGTGCGGGGCAACGACCCTAAATTAATTTTACAGTTTTTAGATGCCGGTGTCATGGGCATTATGATGCCTGGTATTAGCACGGTTGCCGGAGCCGAAGCACTCGTGCAGGCCGTTCGTTATCCACCGCTGGGTACGCGCGGCTTTGGGCCGGTTCGGGCAAACGATTATTTGCTGGGGAGCATGAACCAGGGCGAATATGTCGAATTTGCTAACGAACAGGTGCTGATTCTTCCCCAGATTGAGGATAAAGAAGCCATTGATAACCTCGACGAACTACTGGCTGTCGAAGGCATCGACGGGTTTGTAATCGGCCCCCGCGATTTAGCGATGAGCATGGGCTATTATGATGGGCCCGGTCATGATGAAGTGAAGCGAACCATTGCAGGCGTAGTCGAAAAAATCAAAAAAGCTGGTTTGGTTGCCGGTACCACAGCCGCCACTGGCGATCAGGCCCGCGCATTAATCGACCGGGGAGTTTTGTTCTGCATGAACTCATTTGCCGGTCTACTAAAATCGGCGGCTGGCGATTTTATGAAGGGGAGAGGGTAAGGAATGATGAATGATGAATGATGAATGATGAATGATGAATGATGAATGATGAATGATGAATGATGAATGATGAATGATATGCCTTTAGGAGAGATATGTTCCGGGTGTTCAAAATAATTCATCATTCATCATTCATCATTCATCATTTTTTTTTACCTTTGCACCCTCATTTCCAATTTCATACACACATGTACGCAATCGTAGAGATCGCAGGGCAGCAATTTAAGATCCAGAAGGGTCGCTCCATCTATACCCACCGGTTAGAGGGCGATGTGGACGCTGCACTTGCCTCCGATAAGGTGAAAGTTCTCCTTGTTGACAACGAAGGGAGCATCAGCATCGGTGCTCCAACCGTCGCTGGCGCGACAGTATCCGCCAAAATCGTTGAACACCTGAAAGGCGAAAAAGTCATCGTCTTCAAGAAGAAACGCCGGAAAGGATATAAAAAGAAAAACGGCCACCGTCAATACCTGACGAAAGTTTTAATCGAAGACATCACTATTTAGTAACCAGTCAATAGTCAACAGTCGATGGTACCCCTCGGAAACTTACGACTTATGACTTACGACTTACGACTTTAAGCAAATGGCACACAAGAAAGGTGTAGGTAGTTCCAAAAACGGCCGGGATTCGATTAGCAAACGTCTCGGTGTAAAATTATTCGGTGGTCAGTCGGCTATTGCTGGCAACATCATCGTGCGTCAGCGCGGCACGAAACACCACCCTGGCAAAAACGTTGGTCTGGGTAAAGATTTCACTCTGTTTGCACTGGTGGATGGCGTAGTGAAATTCCGTCCCGGTCGCGACAGACGGTCGTATGTAGACATCATCCCGGCAGGTCCGTCGGCGGTTGAAATAGCTCCTATCGCTACAGCCCCGGCCGCCGAAGTAGCTGCTCCGGTAGCTACTGAAGCCCCCGCAAAAGCCGCTAAAACGGTTGCTGAAGCTTAATAAGAGCTAATTATGTTTTTAGGGACCCGCCAGATCTGATCTGGCGGGTTTTTTTATAAACAAAAACTAAAAAAATACCTGATGTGTTACCCTACAACGGTACACAGTCAACCGAAAATTAGTAATCAGCTATGAATTCTACGCTAAACCGTCCCGTATCCATCTTTACGGAAGGCAGCCCCAACCCGAACTCCATGAAGTTTGTGGTTAATTTTGAACTCGTGCCGTCGGGCCTTTCATTCGATTATGCTACTCCGGGTGATGCCCTGCTCGATGGCAAAGCGTCGCCCTTGGCTGTGGCTCTGTTTGGCTTCGAGTTTGTTCGCCGGGTGTTTATCGCGGGTAACTTTGTGACCATTACGAAAGACGATGAGACCGATTGGGACGAGGTGATATTTGAAGTTAAACTATTCCTGAAAGACTATTTTGGTGAGCAGAAACCTGTTTTTGCCCAGCAAACGATGGACGCCAATACCACGAAGCTGGATATGGATTCTGAAACAGTTCAGAAAATCAAAGCTGTTCTGGATCAGTACATTAAACCGGCGGTAGAATCAGACGGGGGAGCCATTAGCTTTTATTCGTTTGATGAGCCGAGTGGCACTGTGAAAGTGCTGTTGCAGGGTTCATGCAGCGGTTGCCCGTCGTCAACGCTAACGCTGAAAGCGGGTATCGAGAACTTATTGACGCGTTTAGTACCGGAAGTGAAAGTAGTGGAAGCGGAAGGAGTGTAAGTCGATAGTCAGGAGTCGATAGCGAACTGACACTGATATTATTCTCACGCCAGCCACTGACGACTAATGACTCTTGACTGACGACTAATTCAAAAATAAATCCGCCATTGGGTAAACCCCGGTGGCGGATTTACGTTTGTTTTGTAGACGCTTTTCCATTCATCTATTCACTTCATGAAGCATTTGCTCGGTTTGGGGCTTGTTGGACTGGTTTCTACCGCCAGTTTTGCCCAGAATTTATTAGGTATTTCGACCAGTCGATACGGGGGTACGAACCGAATCTATATCAATCCCGCTTTAGCGGCTGATTCTCCCTCAAAATTTTACATTAACGTTTTTACGGGCAACGGGCATGTCGATAACAACTACGTCCGCTACCAGGCCCCGTTTTCGATGCTTCGCCTGATTACGGGTAATGTACCGGCTCAATACAAAAGTGCAGACGGTTCTATTCGGTTTGATGCCAGCTATACCCGCGAAACGTTAAACGGACGACCCAAAAGCGGAACAATGTGGGGAGAAGTGCGCGGTCCGTCGTTCCTGACGCGGACGGGCGAACGCGGGGCACTTGCCATAACCACCCGGTTCCGGGCTGTGGCGCAGGTAGTTGGGGCATCGGAACCCTTGCTGTCGGCATTACGGGCAAGTTTAAACGACGGTGGCCTGTATACCATTCCCAGCAACGATAATAAGTTCAGCGCTAATACCAATACCTATGCCGAACTGGGATTGACCTATGCGGGCGCTTTATGGGAAGAGGATGGACGTAAACTTTTATTGGGCGCGACAGCCAAGTTTCTGCTGGGATATAACGCGCAGCATCTGATTAACCGGGGCCTGAATTACCGTATTGCACAGGACCCAAACAACCCGAACAGCGCCTTTCTGGAAGTAAATGCGTTAGATGCTACCCTCGCTTATACGACCTTTCTGCAAAACCGGAGCCTAACCCCCCGTACCCTGTTCAGCACATCGGCACCCGGCAAAGGTATTGGCTTTGATTTTGGCATGACTTACATTGACCAGTATGACGCAGATAGCCCCAGATTGCAAATAGGGGCCGCCATCACCGATATTGGCGCTCTGACCTACACGGGTGACGAATACACGTACACCGATATTGGCGCCAACCCGGTTCGTTTCAGAAGCAGCGATTTCAATGGCATAAGTGGTCCACAAGCCATTGCCGAAGTCATCCAGAACAAACTGAACACAGGCCGGGCCGCCGACCGGAATCGGTTTTCGGCGGGCTTGCCTACATCGCTCAACCTGACGGCTGACTATCAACTACCGGTTGGTTTAGGTATCAACCTAACGTATTTACAGGACGTTCGGTCGGTAGAAGCAACGGCTATTCACCAGCCTTCGCTGTTGGCTATCACCCCGCGTTACGATGCTCGCTGGCTTAGTTTAGCCGTACCCGTTGCTTATCTCAATGGCGGACTGACAGCAGGAGCCTCAGTGCGGGTTGGGCCAGGCTGGCTCGGCACTGATAACCTGCTGGGATTGTTAGGAAACAGCAGCAACGGCATTCAGCCGCGTGGGCTGGATGTTTATCTTGGCGTGGCATTCGGGCTGGGAAGAGTAGAGGAAGAATAGTTATTAATTATCATTATTAGTCACGCATTGTCATCAAAAGTTTTCCACCAATGACAACGAATGACAATTAATAACTACCGATGACCAATAATGACTATTTTGTCCAGAAATCCGTATTTTTGGTCAAATCCGATCATGAACTGGCTTTTACCGGGTCAATCCAGACCAGGTCTGTTATGACCGAACGCGCTACTTATTTCGATACTCCGCTTCTTTATCTGAAAGGACTTGGGCCGCAGCGAACGGAACTGCTCAACAAAGAGTTAAACCTGTTCACCTACGGCGACCTGATTCAATACTACCCCTTTCGGTATGACGACCGGACACGCTATTACACCATTAGCGAACTGATGGATTCCATGCCCTCGGCGCAGGTGCGGGGCCGGGTGCGCGACTGGTACATGGAAGGCGAAGGCCCCAAAAAACGGTTAGTTGCTACGTTTTCCGATGGCACTGGTTCCATGAGTTTGGTCTGGTTTCAGGGCATTACGTACATGGAGAAATTTCTCCGGCGCGAAGGCGAGTACATTGCCTATGGTAAACCCCAGTCGTTCAATGGGCAGTTCAGCATTGTTCATCCTGAATTAGAAAGCACGAATGCCGCTTCCGAGCACGAAGCCGGTTTCTTCCCCGTCTATAACCTGACCGAAAAGCTTCGCAAACGCCACCTCGACAGCAAGGTTATCGGGAAAATCATGCGGATTCTGCTCGAACAATCGTGGCCGCATATTCATGAAACCTTACCGGCTGCTCTTGTCGAGAAATACCGGCTCATTGGCAAGCGGGAGGCCATGTGGAACATTCACCTGCCCCAAAATCAGGGATGGTTGAAACAGGCACAACGGCGGTTGAAATTTGAAGAGCTATTTTACAATCAACTGCGGCTGATTAAGAACAAACTCATTCAGAAAGAGGAGTTTCCGGGGCAGGTTTTTCGGGATACATCGCTGATGAAGCACTTTTATAACGAACTGCTGCCGTTTGAACTGACGGGTGCCCAGCAGCGCGTTATCAAAGAAATCTACGCTGATTTTCTGACCGGCAAGCAAATGAACCGGCTGTTGCAGGGCGACGTGGGCAGTGGTAAAACCATCGTTGCGTTTATCGCCTGCCTGATGGCTATTGGCAATGGCGCGCAAGCCTGCCTGATGGCCCCCACCGAAATCCTGGCCGACCAGCACTACAACGGGCTAAAACCCTTTGCCGATGCGATGGGCCTCAACCTCGGCATCCTGACCGGCTCGACCAACAAAAAACGCCGGGTTGTGCTACATGACGAACTGCAATCGGGCAAAATGCACATTCTGGTGGGCACGCACGCGCTGTTGGAAGATGTGGTTCAATATAAAAACCTCGGCTTGTGCATCATTGACGAACAGCACCGCTTTGGCGTGGCGCAACGGGCGAAACTGTGGCGCAAAAACGAGACCGTGCCACCCCATATTTTAGTCATGACGGCCACACCCATTCCGCGCACGCTGGCTATGACGCTCTACGGCAACCTCGACGTGTCGGTGATTGATGAGTTGCCGAAGGGACGGAAACCTATCAAAACGGTCCATAAGTACGATAAGCACCGCTCGGAAGTGTTCGGATTTATGCGGCAGCAGATCGAACTGGGGCGGCAGGTATATGTTGTGTATCCGCTCATTGAAGAGTCGGAAAAGCTCGACTACAAAGACCTGATGGATGGGTTCGAGAGTATGCAGCGGGCCTTTCCCCGACCGAAATATGAGATTGGCATTCTGCACGGGAAGATGCTGGCGTATGAAAAAGACGACGAAATGCAGCGGTTCATCCGAAATGAAACCCAGATTCTGGTCGCCACTACCGTGATTGAAGTGGGTGTCAACGTGCCCAACGCCAGCGTCATGGTCATCGAAAGCGCCGAGCGGTTTGGGTTGTCGCAGTTGCACCAGTTGCGGGGGCGGGTAGGACGCGGGGCTGACCAATCGTATTGCGTCATGATGACGGGCTATAAACTCAGCACCGACACCCGCACCCGGCTCGAAACGATGGTACGCACCAACAACGGCTTCGAGATTGCCGACGTGGACTTGCAACTGCGCGGCCCCGGCGACCTCACCGGCACGCAACAAAGTGGCGTGATGGACCTGATGATTGCCGATTTAGCCAAAGACGGCGCTATTCTGACAGCCGCCCGCGAGTCGGCGCAGGCTATTCTACTGGAAGATCCCGAACTCGTGCTGCCGCAACACGCGCCCATCCGCAATCATCTGGACGGTATTAAGCAGAATGAGAATAACTGGGGACGGATTAGCTAAACGCTACTGATCGGTAAAGAAATTGTTAAAGCCCAGGCTTATAAGATGATTTTTGAGAGCCTCATCTTTCGACCATAGCTTGGCATTCAACTCTAAAACCAATGCCAGAAAGGGCGTGTCATTTTCGTCGACATCCTTACATAAGCGATAAGCTTCTATGTAGTTGGCTAAAGATATGAACTCGTTACTGACGAATGTAATCCGCTGAATAATGTCATCCAGAAATTCGTATACTTCTTCTGGAGGTGCTTTTGCCATTGAAACAATTCGTTCCTTATGCTCGAAAATTTCGACAATAATGAATTTAGGTGCGAAGAATTCGACATCATCCCGATACAGGATTCGGCGTGTTTGTCGGTTGGCTGAACGTAAAGCGGCAAAGAGTATATTCGTGTCTACAACAACTGGTGACCTCATTCCTGAATAAACCGGCTTTTATTGCGCTGCCACCAATGGCGTTTTATTTCGTCGCCCAGCTCTTCGATGGATTCATCAAAATTTACCCGCTGAGCCAGGTATTCCATTCGGAAATAATCAACGGTTTCGCGTAAAAATGCATCGTCAAAGAATCGCTTATCCAATGTAATTTGAAGCGATTCAGGCGTGTTCTTAATTTCCACTGGATTCATAGCCCGTCTTTTTTCAAAGATACACCTATTTGCGGAAAGCGCATGAAGATAAGAGGCAACACCTTTTGTTCCGATATGCGCCTATTCGTAATCATCTGGACGGTATCAAACAAAGTGAAACCAATTGGGGGCGGATTTCGTGAGTAATAGCACCAATTTTTTCGTGGATGTATAATAGATGTTCAATTAATAATGTCAGTTGTATACCTCTGTATTAATATGAATATACCGAGGTTAAATTAAAATATTGTTAAAAAAAAGGGAGTTTTGAGTAAAATTAGATAAGTAAATTGACCTAAGTAATAAGCTTTACGCTGTTGTTACCTAACAGTTAAAACAGAATAAAGCTTATGCAAAAACAATGTACTCACCAGAGGGGTCTCTTTTTACGAAGGGATACCTTCCTGACAAGCACAGCCCCCCCCCGGCGGACTGTGTTTTGGTCCTTACTTCTGTTCAGTCTGTTTTGCTCGGTTGGTGCCTTCGCCCAATCGAAAGTCTCTGGGAAAGTGGTTGATGCACAGGGATCTGCTCTGCCGGGTGTCAGCATTGTAGTGAAGGGAACAACCACCGGTACCGTGTCTTCAGCCGAGGGGGATTATACGCTTAATTTACCAAGAGGCAACGAGACGCTTGTGTTTTCATACATTGGTTTTCTCAGCCAGGAGATAGCGGTAAACAACCGCAATTCGATTAACATTACGATGGCTTCTGACGACAAAATGTTAAATGAAGTTATTGTGGTGGGGTATGGCGAACAAAAGAAGGAAACCGTAACAGGCTCTGTCGCTACCGTAAAAGGAACGGAACTGGTTAAATCACCGGCGGTGAACCTGACCAACTCCATTGCCGGTCGGATGCCGGGCGTTATTGCCACCAACCGCAGCGGTGAACCGGGCTACGACGGATCGGCCATTAAAATTCGGGGGTCTAACACACTGGGTAACAACGACGCGCTCATCGTTATCGACGGCGTTCCAGCGCGGGCCGGTGGTATCGACCGTCTAAACCCTGCCGATATCGAGAGTATCTCCGTTCTGAAAGATGCATCGGCAGCGATTTACGGGTCGCGGGCGGCCAATGGCGTTATTCTGGTAACGACTAAGCGCGGTAAAACCGGGAAGCCCGAACTGTCCTATAATTTTAACCAGGGATGGGCGCAGCCAACGGTTATTCCAAAAATGTCGTCGGCTGCCGAATACGCTCAGTTGAATAATGAAATCAACCTGTATAACCTGCCTGCTCAGTACTGGAAAGATGCGAATGCTGCTTTCAATACAACGGGGACCTATACCCGCCCTGATAACGGAGCCATCGCAAAAGCGGCCTTTACGCCTGACGAAATCAAAAAGTTTCAGGACGGTTCAGACCCTTGGAAATATCCGAATACCGATTGGTTTGCCGACGCCCTGAAGCCCTGGTCTCCCCAGTCGCGGCATACTCTACAGTTGGTTGGAGGGGGCGAAAATATTAAATACTTAGCCTCGGCGAATTATCAGAATCAGGACGCCTATTACAAAAACTCGGCAACGGGTTATAAGCAATATGATTTCCGCCTGAATCTGGATGCGAAGATTAGCAAGCACATCAATACCGTTATCGGTGTAGTCGGGCGTCAGGAAAACCGCTTTTTCCCAACGGTTGATGCCGGGGCTATCTTTCGGATGCTGATGCGGGGCTATCCCAACAAACCGGCTTACTGGCCAACCGGGCAACCGGCCCCCGACATCGAAAACGGTCAGCAACCGGTTCTGGTGACGACGAGTGCAACAGGCTACAATAGAGATACCCGCTATTACCTGCAAAGCAATGCCAGCATCAATGTCACCAACCCCTGGGTGCCGGGCCTTAAATTCAGTGGGAGCGTAGCCTTGGATAAATACATCCAGCAGGGGAAAACCTGGCAAACACCCTGGTATGTGTATAGCTGGGACTACACGTCTTATGATGCCAACAAGCAACCTATTCTGAATCGGGTTGCGAAGGGACCAGCTCAGGCAACCCTCAATCAGTACACCAACGATCAGTTCAACTCGCTGCTGTCGGGGATTTTATCGTATGACCACACCTTCGGGGGCGATCATGCGGTGACGCTGCTGGCGGGTATTACGAAAGAAACGTCTAACTCAGCCGGTTTTTCGGGCTTTCGCCGGTATTTTGCCTCCACCGCCGTTGATCAGTTGTTTGCGGGTGGTAGTGCTGAGAAAAACAGCAACACGACCGCTGCTTGGGAACGTGCCCGGATGAGTTATTTTGGTCGGGCAGGCTATAATTTCAAAGAGAAATACCTCGCTGAATTCCTGTGGCGGTACGACGGTTCGTATATGTTCCCGGCCAACAGCCGCTGGGGTTTCTTCCCCGGCGTATCGGCGGGCTGGCGTATTTCGGAGGAGAACTTCTTCAAGAAATCCCTGCCAGCCATCAGTTCGCTGAAGTTGCGGGCGTCCTGGGGGCAGCTTGGAAACGACCAGGTGTATTTCAACGACGTACTGCGCGAGTATGACTACCTGCCGACCTACGCCTATGGCGATCCGGCAAATGCGAACTGGGGCTATGTAGTGGGCAATCAGGTGGCGCAGACACTATACGAAAACGGTGTGCCGAACACAACGCTAACCTGGGAGGTAGCCAATAATGCCGACATTGGTCTGGAAGGATCGGCGCTGAACGGTAAAATTTTCTTCGAGTTTGATGTCTTCCAGAACAAGCGGTCGAACATCCTGTGGCGGAAGAGTGCTTCCATCCCGCAAACGACAGGAGCTACTTTGCCTGCCACGAACATCGGTAGAGTAACCAACCGGGGATACGAATTCAACATTGGTTATAACGGTCAGGCGGGTGAACTCAAGTATAGCGTGAGCGTAAACGGTGGTTATGCCAAAAACGAAATCACGTTCTGGGACGAAACACCCGGTGCGCCTGAATGGCAACGTTCGACCGGCAAACCCATTCCGAGCAACGTCAATGACCCGAACCAGGCCAACGGTACGCTGCTGTATCAGTACGACGGCATTTTCTCGACTCAGGCCGAAATCGATGCCAATAAACTGGATTACAGCGGGGTAGGAGCCAGTCTGTTACGGCCCGGCGATATGCGGCTAAAAGACATCAACGGCGATGGGAAAATCAACGGCGAAGACCGGGTACGGGCCGACCGCAACAACCAACCTCGTTTCCAGGGTGGATTTAACGGCAACCTGCGCTGGAAAGGTTTCGACTTTACGGTGTTGATTCAGGCCTCAACGGGCGGGCAAATCTACCTGCAAACCGAATCAGGAACGATTGGTAACTTCCTGAAATGGAGTTTTGACAATCGCTGGACCGTCGATAATCCCAGCACGGTCAATCCGCGTATTGTTGACCGGAATAACCAGTATTTCAATAATGGAACGACCTACTGGTTAAAGAGCACGGATTACGTCCGTCTGAAGAACGTTGAACTGGGGTATACGCTGCCTGCTGTTGTTGCCAACAAAGTTGGGTTAAGCAACCTGCGGGTATACGTGAACGGCCTGAACTTAGCTACGTATGCACCGGCTATGAAAGGGCTTTTCGATCCTGAATCGCTCAGTGGCAGCGCCCAGTATTACCCCCAGGCGCGGATCATCAACACGGGTTTATCTCTAAGTTTCTAAACGACAAACCAACCGAGTATGAACTATATCTTAAAGTGCCTGTCGTTTTGTCTGGTTTTGGGCATGACGATGGTAGCCTGTAACAGTGATTTTCTGAATACGAAGCCGCTCGATAAGGTATCAGGCGATGCTGTCTGGTCTGACGTTGCCTTGTCGGAAGCATTCGTAACGGGCGTTTATAATGGCTTGCGTGATGGGATTCTGAGTCAGATGAACTTCGATTGCCAAACCGACAATGCGCTGTATAGCTTCGGTAAGCAGGATGTGAACGAAGCAAACGTGACCCCATCGAACTTAGGAACAATTCCGGTTATGACCGAATGGAGCGCGATGTATGCCCGGATTCGGGCCGCCAACATTGCCTTAGCCAACTTAGCGAAGCCTAAATTTGACAACCCAGCGATGGCCGACCGGATGAAGGGTGAAATGTATTTCATGCGGGCTTATTTTTATCAGCAACTGCTGCGCTATTATGGAGGTGTTCCGTTAATTAAGTCTCCCTATACGCTCAATGAAGCCGAATTTACGGTCGCCCGGAACACCTATGAAGAGTGTGTGAATGCTATCGTTAGCGATCTGGACTCGTCGGCTATCCTGCTGAAAGGCAAAAATATGGCGGCAGGCCGCGCAACGGTGGGTGCGGCTATGGCCCTGAAAGCCCGCGTATTATTGTATGCTGCCAGTGATTTGCACGATATTCCGACGGCTAAAGCTAAATCGACAGTAATTGCCAGTTTCGATAAGCCTGAGTTATTAGGCTACGTGAGTGGCGACCGGACGGCCCGCTGGCAGAAAGCCAGAGATGCTGCCAAAGCGGTTATGGACCTGAATCAGTATGGCTACAAACTGAATCTTACCGCGCCCGTTACGCCAGCCGAAGGACAGCAGAACTATCTCAACATATCGCTATCGCGAAGTGGTGGCGAAGCCGATGGGATATTCCTGAAATATAATATCCGCGCTTCATTCGATGACTGGGCTTCGTGGTATCCGCGCAACAACATGCCTAACGGCTATCATGGATGGACATCGAGCCAGCCGACGCAACAGTTGGTGGACAACTACGAGATGATGGATGGCACTAAGTTCGACTGGAAAAATCCAGTTCATGCTGCGTCGCCCTATGAAAACCGCGACCCTCGCTTCTACCAGTCTATTCTGTATGATGGTGCTCAATGGAAACCCCGCACCCCCGACGGAGCCGGTATTGACCCGTCTGGTCAGATTCAGATGGGTTTCTATGAAGTGGGCACCGCCGGTAGTGCTACCAAATATGCTGGCTTAGATACCCGCGACAGTAATATCGAAAACTGGAATGGTACCTGGACGGGTTACGGCATCCGTAAGTTTATGGACCCAGACCCGGGGCTGGTCGATCAGAATACCCGTCAGGAAGTACCCTCGATTCAGATTCGGTTCACGGAAGTTGTCTTCAATTATGCCGAAGCCTGCATGATGCTGGGTCAGGAAGCTGAAGCGAAAACCTGGATCAACCGGGTGCGCTTCCGGGCGGGTATGCCAGCCATCACGGAGACGGGAGCGGCTCTGGTAGCCCGTTATCAGAATGAACGAAACATTGAAATGCTGTTTGAAGAGCAGCGTTTCTACGACGTTCGGCGCTGGATGACAGCCCCAGTTGCCTTGGGCAAACAAGCGCAGATTATCGTCATCAATGGTAAACTCAAGCCTGGCAAAACCGTAACGACGTATAAGTATAGCAAAGACAACTATACGTATTCGTATAGCGTTCAGGACCTGGGCACGGGCAAGGAAAACCGGAAATGGGCCGATAAGATTTACTTCCTGCCGATTAGCCGGGACGAAATCAACCGGAACAATAAACTGGTGCAGAACCCCGGTTACCAATAAGAGGTAAAGAATTTGTTTATTTACCAGAAAATGCCAGTGCTCACAGGTGCTGGCATTTTTTGGTAATAATACGTTTGTCAGCCATGAAAATCCTGTTAACACTCATTGGTATTGGGATGGTGATTCAGTACGAAACGCAGGGCCAGGCAACCGACGTGATTCGGGTGAAAGGTGGCCTGAATGCCGAGAAAACCATCCCTATTGCTGACCGTTACCGATACGATCAGTTTCGGGATGGTAAAGTTTTATTCATGAATGGTACCTCGGCAGCCGCTCGATTTAATTATAATAGTCTCCTGGGCGAAATGCAGTTTATTGACGCTCGGGGCGATACGCTGGCTGTAGCGGACGATCCCATCGTTCGGCTGGTGGGCGTTGGCCCCGATTTGTTTCTGTATGATCCGGCAAAAGGCTATCTGGAAGCAATTGCTGATTATGGTATCGTGAAGCTGGGCGTAAAGCGGTACATAAAAATGGCGAAAAACGAAAAACAGGGCGGCTATGACCAATCGTCTGGGGTATCGGCAATTACTAACTATCAATTTTATTCCTCCGGCAATACCTCCGTCAATAAACTGGCGGCCAAAGGTGATCTGGTGTTGATAAAAGATAAGAGCTATTATATCATTGACCAGAACAATCGCTTTTATCCCATCAACAGGGCAAATCTGTTGAAAGTATTCGGTAAACACCGCGAACAGGTATCGGCCTACCTGACGAACGAATCCATCGATTTTAAGCGGGAAGACGATTTGAGAAAACTGCTTAAATACTGTAGCGAATTGTTGTAAATTAGCCCTTCAGTGCCCTTTTTTATTTTCTTATGAAGTTGCCTTCTCGTACTGCCTATAATTGGTTGATTGGTGTAACGTGCTTGTTTGTCATTGGTTGTCAGAAGACGACATCTGATGAAGCGGCCACGTCAGAAAGCGGCCCTCCGCTCTTTACGTCCCTCTCGCCCAACCAAACCGGCGTCACCTTCGCCAACAACCTCACCGAAGGGTTGAATACCAACGTGCTGATGTATGAGTACTTCTACAACGGTGGCGGGGTGGCCGTTGGCGACCTGAACGGCGATGGGCTGGAAGACATTTTCTTCAGTGGCAACATGGTGCCCAACCAGTTATACCTGAATAAGGGCGGCATGAAATTCAGCGACGTAACGGCCACAGCGGGCGTGGCCGGACGTGAAGGCCCCTGGCGAACGGGCGTAGCAATGGCTGATGTTAATGGTGACAGTCGGCTCGATCTGTTCGTCTGTTATTCAGGGAGTTTGCCACCCCAAAAGCGTGTTCCGCAGCTATTCATCAACGACGGACCCGACGCGCAGGGCATTCCGCACTTCTCCGAACAAACCGCACAATATGGCTTAGACCGGCCCGGTCAAAGCACCCAGGGCGTGTTTTTTGATTACGACCGCGATGGCGACCTCGACCTGCTGCTATTAAACCACAACCCGCGCCTGCTGCCTGTGCTCGATCCGGGGCCAACAGCGGCTTTAATGAAAGAAAGCAATCCTGAAATTGGGATTCGGTTATTACAAAATACCGGTAATCACTTTACAGATATTACCGAGAAGTCGGGGCTAAGTAGTTCGGTGCTGAGTTATGGCTTAGGCGCTGGCGTGTCGGACCTGAACGACGATGGCTGGCCCGACCTCTACATCTCCAACGACTACACTATTCCCGACTACCTTTATATCAACAATCACAATGGACGGTCCGGCGGTCCGGCGTTCACGAACCAGCTTCAAAACAGCATCGGCCATACGTCCCATTTTTCGATGGGCAACGATGTGGCCGACGTAAACAACGATTCCCGTCCCGATATTCTGACGCTCGACATGCTGCCCGAAGATAATCGGCGGCAGAAACTGCTGATGGCTCCTGACAATTACGATAAGTTCAATTTGAGCGTTCAGTCGGGCTTTCATTACCAGCATATGCGGAATATGCTCCAGTTGAACGAAGGAGCCTGGGGCATGGGGCAGGGAGCAGATGGGAGACCTAAAAAGGCCCCTACGCCCTTCTTCTCCGAAGTGGGTCAACTCGCGGGCATCTCCAATACCGACTGGAGTTGGTCGCCCCTGCTGGCCGATTATGATAACGACGGCTGGAAAGACCTGTACGTTACGAATGGCTACGTCCGCGACTACACCAACCAGGATTTCCTGAAGTTCATGACCGACTACATGCAGAATCGCCCGGCTAATTTCCGGCGCGAGGATGTGCTGGACCTTGTGCATAAAATCCCGTCCTCGAACGTCGTGAACTACATGTTCCGCAACCGGGGGGGCGATGCGTCGGGCGAGGTAACCTTTGCCAATGTAGGGCCGGCCTGGGGTCTTACCCAGCATTCCAACAGCACCGGAGCTGCCTACGCCGACTTAGATAATGATGGTGATTTGGATCTGGTAGTCAACAATACCAACCAGCCCGCCTTTATTTTCCAGAATGAAGCCAACAAAGAACGTAAACACCATTTTCTGGGTCTGAAACTGGCCGGAAATGCACCAAACACGCAGGGCATAGGCGCGAAGGTAACGCTCTACCGCAAGGGACGACAGCAGTTTGTGGAGCAAATGCCCATTCGCGGTTACCAGTCCAGCATGTCGCCCCGGCTGCATTTTGGGTTAGGCACTGATCCCGTAATCGACTCGCTGCGAGTGGTCTGGTCATCGGGTAAACAGCAGGTGCTTACGAACGTAAAAGCCGACCAATGGCTGACTTTGCAGGAAAAAGAAGCTCACTCGACCTATCAGAGTCCGGCCACGCCCGCGCCCCTGTTCCGGCCCGTAAGCTCGCCAATTGCTTTCACAGACCCGATTAACAAAGCGAACGATTTTAAGCGGCAGACGCTGATCGTGAACGCGCAGTCGTTCAACGGGCCGTGTATGGCGAAAGCCGACGTGAACGGCGATGGGCGCGAGGACGTGTATGTGGGCGGGAGCCAGGAACAGGCCGGGGCTTTGTTTATTCAGCAGGCTTCGGGGCAGTTCAGCCGCCAGCCGCAACCTGATTTTGAGACGGATAAGGATTATAACGATGCCGATGCAGTTTTCTTTGATGTCAACGCCGACGGTTTCCCCGACCTGTATGTGTGCAGTGGCGGCTATGGCGATTTGCAACTAAACGACAGCCGCCTACAGGATCGGCTTTACCTGAACGACGGTAAGGGCAAATTCATAAAAAGTGTGGGTGCCGTGCCTGATTTACAGACCAGCACGGCCTGTGCGCGGGCGGCCGATGTGAACGGCGACGGTCGGCCCGACCTGTTTGTAGGGGGGCGCGTGGTGCCGGGTCGCTATCCCGAAACGCCAAAGAGTTTCCTGCTCATTAATGACGGTAAAAACGGGCAAGCTCATTTCACCGACCAAACGGCCACGGTAGCCCCAATGCTTTCGCAGATTGGGATGGTGACCGATGCCGCCTGGGTTGACCTTAATGCCGACCGCAAACCCGAATTAGTTATTGTAGGCGAATGGATGCCTGTTACGGTGCTAAGTCTGGCCAATGGCCACCTGACTGATCAGACAAAAACCTATTTTGACAAAGCCTATAGTGGTTGGTGGAACAAACTACTGGTCGATGATATCAACGGCGATGGGCGCCCGGATTTAGTGGTTGGTAATCAGGGGCTCAATACCCAATGCCGTGCCAGCGATAAAGAACCTGCCGAATTGCTTTATAAAGATTTTGATAATAACGGGAAAGTTGACCCGATTTTGTGCCTGTATGTGCAGGGGAAAAGCTATCCCCATGCCACCCGCGACGAACTGCTTGAGCAGCTTGGGATGCTTCGGCATAAGTTCACCAACTACGATAGCTATTCCAACGCAGCCCTAACGGATGTGTTTACAGAGGAGCAATTGCAGGACGCAAAAAAACTAACGGCCAATGAGTTGAAAACTGCGCTGTTTGTTAGCGCAGCCGGTGGTAAATTAATCGAAAAAGCCTTGCCGTTAGCGGCACAAATAGCCCCGATTTTCACCTTAACAGCGTTAGATTATGACCACGACGGGCACAAAGACCTGTTGCTGTGTGGCAACACCAATCAAGCTCGGCTTCGGTTCGGACGGTCGGATGCCAACGCGGGATTACTGCTTCGGGGCGATGGGCGTGGCAATTTCTCGACTCTCTCGCAGCAGCAATCCGGTTTTCGGTTAACGGGCGACGTGCGGACTGTGCTGCCCGTTGGCAACACGTTATTATTCGGCATCAATCAGCAGGCTGTGCGGGCGTATCAGGTAGTACCGACCGTCTCGGTCGGTCGTGATAAGACTGTACTTGCGACCGACCGAGACGGTCGGCACTACAAACAATGATTTACTCAATTACTGAAAACGGCCTGATAGCCAATGCCAATCAGTGGCCCGAACCCCCGCCGGATGGCGTACTGGTGCCGGAAGAAGTCTTTCAGGCATTACGTCGGTTTGCGTTTGAAAATGAGAATGCGGACGGATTTCTGACATTCAGCGTACAGAAAGGCCGGGAAATTATTCGCGTTCGGAACTACGTGGGCCTGTTGCCGCTAACGCCCCAAACCCAGCTCGAAATCCTGCCGAAAATTGGTCGGGACGATACCGCCCGTTCGCTGTTGCTTTGTATGCTCCGACACCTGCGGCAAAGCCCATTCCGAACGTTGTCCGAAGCCCATACAAGCGCCGTTCAACTGCCTTTGTGGGAGGTGTTCATCACGGCATTTCTCGACACGGCAGAACCGCTGATTCGGCAGGGAATCCAGCATGCCTACGTATCGGTTGATAGCAACGAGCGTTTCTGGAAAGGTAAATTTCAGGCCACCCGCCAGCAACGTGATAACGCTACCCATGCCGAACGATTAGCGGTGGTGTATGATGCCCGAACCGTCGATGTAGCGCCCAACCGTATTCTCAAAACGGCTTTGGTTTTTCTGGAAAAGGCCACCGAAAACCCAACTGTTAAGCGACGAATCAATCAATTGGCCTGGGCGTTAGCCGATGTACCCCCCACCGAGTCTCTACACGACGATCTAATCAATACCCGGCGGTCGACCCGGCTGTTCAAGCGCTATGAACCGGCGTTGCGCTGGGCCGAAGCGTTGCTACAGGGGCGTGGGTATGGTGTGAAGGCCGGACAAACCCCCAGCTTTTCATTGCTATTCCCAATGGAACGCATCTTTGAGGACTATGTCGCACATGGCATCCGCACCTGTTGGCCGCCAGCCGACGAATTGCGGGTGCAGGAATCATCGGCACATTTGGTGGAAGAACATGCCGGAACGCCCAAATTCAAACTTCGCCCCGACATCCTGATTCGTCACCCCGACCGAACGTTTGTGCTTGATACCAAGTGGAAGCAAATCAACGGTCGCGAATCAGGAACCGGACCGGGCAACTACGGCATCGAACAGCCCGATTTGTACCAACTCTATGCCTACGGCAAGAAATACGAAGCCGACGACCTGTTTTTGATCTACCCCGCCAACGATGCATTCCGGCAACCGTTGCCCGTGTTCGGTTACGATGCGGCCACGCGCCTGCACGTAGTCCCGTTCGACGTGACCAATTCGCTGGGCAATGAAGTAGAAAAATTAGCCGCCTACGCTTTGTCGTTCCAGCAATAGCCCGGCTTTTTAGTACATCATACATCCTATATCATACCTCCATTCATGCCTCTTGTCCTGACCTTAATCGGCATTCTGACCCTTGTCCTTTTAGTTGCCTTTGTTCGTTTAGATACCTTCATTTCGTTCGTTATCGTATCGCTCGGCATCGGGCTGGCGTCGGGTATGGACGTGGTGGCTGTGGGAAAATCCATTCAAACCGGCATTGGCGGCACTTTAGGCGAGTTGGTGCTGATTATTGGTTTTGGAGCCATGCTGGGCCGGTTAGTGGCCGAAAGTGGAGCCGCCCGGCGCATCACCGATGTGTTAATTGGCTGGTTTGGCATTAAAAACATTCGATGGGGATTGGCCTTAGCGGGTTTTGTGATTGGCATTCCCCTGTTCTACAATGCCGGATTTATCATTGTAGTCCCCCTGATTTTCACCATTGCCGCTTCGTCGCGACTGCCGTTGATGTCGGTGGCCGTACCGATGCTGTCGGCCCTGTCGGTCGCGCATGGATATCTGCCTCCGCACCCGTCGCCGTCGGCGGTGGCTGGTCAACTCAACGCCAACATGGGCCAAACGCTCATTTACGGCATCATTGTGGCCATCCCGGCCATCATCATTGCCGGGCCGCTATTTGGCAAAACCCTTACACACATCAAAGCCTCCGCTAACCCGGACTTATTCAATATCAAAGAAGTGCCTACAAAGAACTTGCCGGGTGCGGGCATCAGCTTTTTTGTAGCCCTGCTGCCGGTGCTGCTGCTCACAACCTTTGGCCCTCTGAAAAATGCCACACCCGACGGTTCGCCCCTGAAAACTATTGTTACGCTGCTGGCTGAGCCGTATATCGGTATGCTACTGTCGGTGCTGGTGGCAATGTATGCGCTGGGTATCCGGCAGGGGCAGAGCATGAAGGCCATTACCAAAGATCTCGAAGAGGCCGTGAAAGCTATTGCGCCCATTCTGCTGGTTATTGCTGGGGCCGGGGCGCTCAAGCAGGTGTTCAGCGACAGCGGCACCAGCAAATATATTGGCGGTTTATTAGCCGACGCGTCCATTCCGCCCCTGTTGCTGGCCTGGGGCATTGCGGCCTTTATTCGGGTATGCGTGGGGTCGGCAACGGTAGCGGGGTTAACCACCGTGGGGATTGTGTTACCCTTAGTGCAATCACAGGCCATCAAACCTGAACTGATGGTGCTGGCTATTGGGTCTGGTAGCCTGATGTTCTCGCACATCAACGACGGAGGCTTCTGGCTCTTCAAGGAATACTTTAACCTCAGCATCGGCCAAACCATCCGTACCTGGTCGCTAATGGAAACGATTGTCTCCATTATTGGCCTGATTGGCGTACTGGCGTTGAATTTAGTGGTGTAAACGTAGTGTCGCCTTTACGTTAATGGCTGGCCGTTTTTAACCGCTTGGTTTTAGCGATATACCAGGGAACGGGTTCAACCGGGGCGGTTCCGCTGTTCAGGTAGGCTCTGATGGCCTGCGGGTCGGGAATGTGATTGAACAGCCCGTGTTGATTTAGCGTCAACCCGAATTGCCCGGCGAATTCCTTGCCTATACCGTGGCAGTGAAACGAGTGAAAACCTCCGCCGGGCTCCACCCCAATCAGATCGTAGCCGAGTAATTTCTCTGCCGAATCGGGCACTTCCTGAATTTTCTCACATAGATTCTGCCAGATACTGAACCGGCCTTCCCCTCCGTTCACTCTTTCATAATCGAAATCGGTGATGAGCGAATGGGTAGCCGTTTCGCTCAAATAAATGGCCTGGATATACAGGTCGTCTTGGTTAGCAAAGAATAGGTTTTTGAACGTTTGAACGGTTTTCAAATCCGCTAACACATCGCCCCATCGTATCACATCCTTTAACCGTCTGAACTGTTTAAAGAGGTGGTTACAAAGGGACAGTCGAAAGGGGAGGAGACCCAGGTGGCTTGTTTAATTTTGGTTGCCATGCGTTAGTCCGCTTTGGAAGCATGATTACAACGAATAGTAAACCGCCTGTAGAAGGTGGTTTTTTGTTTTTAGCCAATCTATTTACGGTAAAAAAAAGGCATCATGCACTCGCTGGGCGAGTTCTGATAAATGGACTCGCAGGGCTACAGGCTCTACGATTGTAATAGCCCCTGCCAAAGGCAACAGCCAGGTGGCTAAGTACGGAAGGGAACCTATCAAAAACACGACGTCCAGACTACCATCGGGTAGAGCCTGCTCGTGTACCCAACCATATTGGTGTTTGGTGTCATGAACATGCTGAACCTGAGCCGGTAATGCCGCCGATGGGTTGAACCGGACCACCACTTTTTCTTTATCGTGCCGGTTCGCTTCGTCGGCCCAGTAGTGCTGCAAGGTTTCGGGGCGTGGAGCGAATAACTCATCCAAAAGGACCAGGCTACTGATGCGGTCCAGGCGGAAGTTTCGAAACGCCTGCCGCAGCCGACAGTAGGCCACGACATGCCAATGCTGACTCAGATACAAACCGATTGGCTCAATGTCGCGGATGGTATGTTCGCCGGTTTCCGCTGCCCCATAGCCAATGTGCACCACTCGGTGGGCGGTGACGGCGGTTACCAACTGTTGATACGTATTGGGCCGTTCGGACGCACTGGCGGGTTCCATCACCTGGATATGGGGCGCTACGGTCTCCAGATGGTCGCGGTCAGCATACCGGAGCGCGGCCCGAAGTTTGTCCATGGCTGCGCCACTGAGTTGAGCCGTAGCCGCATCGGTGAGTCGGGACGCCAGCTTTTCGGCCGTCAGGAGCGCGATGGCTTCGTCACGGGTGAACATCACAGGCGGCAGGCGATACCCTTCCAGCATCGCATACCCCTTTCCTTCCTGAGTTACAATCGGGATGCCCCCACTTTCCAGGGTTCGTATATCCCGGTAAATTGTGCGGGTACTCACCGAAAAGCGAGCCGCCAGCTCGGTTGCCGTCACGGTCCGTTTCGTTTGGAGTAACGTAAGCAAGGCGACCAAGCGCGAAAGGCGGCTAACTTCGGAATCACTCATGGCTCATTTTTTTGTCCAGTTAAGGATTTTGGGCTTTACATTATGAAGTGCAAATTGGACAATTTCCTCAATTCGTTTCTGGCGCGTATCCTCCCGTTTGGCAAAAACCAACCACTGAAGTAGGTTGCGTTTATCAGACCGGCTTAGACGCTCAAAAAAGCAATGGGCAACCGGCTTGTCAGCCAGTGCGCTTTCCAGGTCATCTGGGATAATCAGTTCTTCCACATCATCCAACAGCGTCCAGGAACCCGTTTGTTTAGCCGTTTCGATGGCATCAAATCCGGCCGACGTCATCAGCCCGGCTTCGATCAGTGTCTGGACTTTCTGTTTATTTAGTTTCGACCAGCCACTGCCCCGTTTTCGTTTCGTAAAATATTGCCTAAACCGTTCCTGGTCCAGCGGCCTGGAAAGACTGTCTATCCAGCCAAAGCAAAGCGCTTCATCGACGGCCTCGCTCCAGGTGAGTGTAGGCACGCTGGCACTTTTTTTATGGTAGATTAACCAGATCGATTGTTCAAGAGAATGGTTTCTCTGCAACCATTCCCGCCATTCCTGCCGGTTTGCCGGACTGAACGTCTTCGTTTCTTTATCGGCCATGTTCTTACTGCTGATCCTGCCCTGTTCCGTGCGCTGCTGCGACACTGTCCAGTACAAATAGCACAGAGTCGCCCGCTGCATAGCGGCCATTTGTAAGCCCAAATGTTATGGTGACCAGACACATTTGAGAGACAAAAAGCCCGGTTTTACCTAATGGATTGTAGTTCATTACTGTAAAAATTAAGATGAATGACGTGTAACCAAAAGCGCCCGAAACCGGGCGCTTTCAATCTGCCGAACACAAGACAATTACTTGACCAGTGTGGCTTCCAACTCAATAGTAAGTCCACCAAACAAGGCTTTTACTTCGAGCATAGTCGTGGCTTGTTTGATGCCATGTGTTGTAAGCCAGTTCTGATAAGTCTGGACGCAGCTCGTAAAGAACTCCTGGGTTGACGTCGTGTACAGATTGAGTCTGACAATGCCGTGGGGCTCATAGCCAGCCTCTTTTATGAGTTGCTCTAAATTCTGGATAATCAACTCCAATTGGGTATTCATGTCGGCGGCAACCGGTTGGCCGTTGGCATCCATCGCCACTTGCCCCGAACAGTACAGGGTTCCCTGTGGCTGTTTAATTTCGACTGCTTGTACGGAATTGGTGTACTTACCCCATGCCCAGGGATCAGTTGTGTTCTTTTCCATGTTTCTGCTTTGTTTGAACGACGTTTTAGTTGTCTTCACAAAGGTCGTTGGGGTGAGTGACAGCCTTATGTCATACCTGGATTACGCTACACGAATTATTTTTGATGGCTTGACCTAAACTCAACATATCGTCTTACTAAATGCGCTATTTGAGAGATGGAAGTTTAACTACCCGGAACATGCGGCAACGACAAAGACGTTTTTTCAAGCGGATCGCCGTTGCGACAGCTTGAAAAAACTCTCCGAGAAGAGGCCACCCTACCCGTCAATCTGTCGGTAGAGTGGCGACAGCAGCCGCGCCGATTGCCTGATCCTGGTCAAAATTACCACCAGCAATACCCAATCCGCCGACGACCACACCTGCCCACCATATGGGAAAACCACCCGGCAGCCCGGATATATCGGGATTAGTCTTAAACGATGCCTGGAGGGCTGGAAATTTCTGGCCGATCTCACCCACAACAATAAAATTCAGGGTGAAATGCAAAGCTTCCAAAGCCCGGTGTATGGATAAAATTGGGTCGTTCCTGCTGCATATCCAGCATTACCCGCCACTCGTTGTTAACAAGTTCGTACAGCTTGCCCCGTCAATCGACAATAAATACCCGCTCTTTTTCACCGGGCAAGACCATCAGTTGATTAATCCGGGCCAGGGAAGCTAATTGGGCAGAGGCTGGAGCCGTGGCGTAGTGTTCCAGATGAAGCAAAAAGGCTGGTTGAGCAATCCTGGTTGGAATCGGATCGCTGATTCCGTCTGGGAATCGGTCTTTTTTGGATAACTGTCTTTTTTGATTTGCGTTTATGTACGCCAGGAGCGCGTCCAGTTCAGTTTCTTTGAGCATCGAAAAGGCGGGTATCATCTGCTTATATTCCTTATAGAGCCGTTTCTCTCTTAGATCGCCTTTACTGATTTGCTCCGGTGCATTTCGTATGAATGCTTTCAATTGCCTGGCGGGTACTTCGGTCATGACATGGTCTAAACGGGGACAAATACCTTTCTGCAAAAAATTATGACAGGCCGAACAATAGGTCTGAAAAAGTTGCTCCCCATTCAGTATGCTTTTGGGGTTCGTTAGGCTGGTTGATGTAGAAGAAGAAAGTGGTTTTTGGGCAAATAAGCTAGTGATGGCTAAACTATAAACCAGGAAGATCTGGAGCCGACACGTTTGTTGAATACCAAATGAGCGCGATAAATTTAAATTGGTTTAGACGATACCTGTTCGCATAGTAAAAGACGTGAATATACCCATGTTAATCAACGTGACTAATCTTTATCACTCGCTTAAGCATTCGCCCATATTTATCACGCCAGAAGGGGCTTTACAACTTTGCCCGCTACGTCGGTCAGGCGGTAGCGTCGGCCCTGGTGTTTGAAGGTGAGTTTTTCGTGATCGATCCCCATCAGATGCATCACCGTGGCCTGAAAATCATGTACATGAACCGGGTCTTTGATGATATTATAGCCGAACTCATCGGTTTCACCGTAAATCAGCCCCTTTTTGATACCTGCTCCTGCCATCCAGATGGTGAAGCAGCGCGGGTGATGGTCGCGGCCATAATTCTCTTTCGTCAGTTTGCCCTGCGAGTAATTCGTCCGCCCGAACTCACCCCCCCAAACCACGAGCGTATCGTCTAACAGACCCCGTTGCTTCAAATCCAGAATCAGCGCCGATGACGCCTGATCGACACTATCGGTTTGTATTTTAATGTCTTTGGGCAGATTGCCGTGCTGGTCCCATCCCTGGTGATAGAGCTGAATAAACCGAACGTCTTTCTCAGCTAATTTTCTGGCCAATAGGCAATTGGCAGCAAACGTACCGGGCTTGCGAGCATCCTGACCATACAGATCAAATATGTAGTCAGGTTCCTTTTTGATGTCCAGCGTTTCGGGCACTGACGTTTGCATCCGGTAGGCCATTTCGTACTGCGCCATGCGATTGTTAATTTCAGGGTCTAGTACGTGCTGGGCCTGATGCCGGTGCAGTTTAGTCAGGTAATCGAGCATGAGCCGACGGTTGGACTTGTCGATGCCAGGTGGGTTGTTAAGATAATAGACCGGGTCGGGTCCAGACCTAAAAACGACACCCTGATGCACCGAGGGCACAAACCCATTGCTCCACAGCTTAGCATAAAGCGGCTGATCGCCGTTGCGCCCTTTGGAGAGCAGTACCACGAAAGCAGGCATATTCTGATTTTCGGAGCCTAAGCCGTAACTAATCCAGGAGCCAAAACTGGGCCGCCCGGCTTGTTGCGAACCCGTCTGAAAAAACGTAACGGCAGGGTCGTGATTGATGGCTTCGGTGTGCATCGAACGCACAAAACAGAGTTCGTCTACAACCCGGGCCGTGCGGGGCAGTAGTTCGCTAACCCACATCCGACTTTTACCATATTGAGCAAACTTGAAGGTCGATGCCGCCAGCGGGAAATTGCTTTGCCCCGCCGACATACCCGTGAGCCGCTGCCCGTTACGAACCGATTCGGGCAGGTTCTGGCCCCACATGGTTTCGAGTTTGGGCTTATAATCGAACGTTTCCAGTTGCGAGGGTGCCCCGCTCTGAAACAGGTAAATAATCCGTTTGGCTTTGGGAGCAAAATGAGGGTTTCCCGACGGACGGTTTTCGTCGTTTGTAAGCAAACCAGCCGCCGATGCTGGATTCAGCAAAGCCGCCAGTGCCATAGAACCAATACCCGCACTGGTTCGACCCAGAAAAGTCCGCCGACTCATCTGATCGTGTAATTCATCTGCAAGATTTTCCATTCAGGTTGTCTATTTATCGCTTCACAATGGCTTCATCAAAATTCATCAGCGTACTCATCACCGTGGTCCAGGCGGCTAATTCAATGGGTGGCAGGGTGGTGTCAATAGGGTACTCGCCAACTGTCAGCAAGGCGTTGGCCTGCTTCAAATCTTTTTTGAATACCCGAATTTCATCGCGGTACATCTGTTGTAGCAAAGCCACTTCATCAGGCCGGGCACGACGGCTGATAACCGATTCAAACGCCCGGTCGATGAGTTGCAGGGGCGGTAGTTTTTTGGCCAGCAGGTGTTGAGCCAGCACGCGGGCCGCTTCAATAAACTGCGGATCGTTAAGGGTTACCAACGACTGCAGGGGTGTACTGGTTTTCTGCCGGTTGATGATGCAGATAAACCGGTCGGGCGTGTCGAAGTTCATCATGGCCGGGGGGGGCGCATTGCGTTTCCAATACGTGTACATACTGCGCCGGTAGAGTTTCGCGCCTTTGTCCTGCACGTACATTTCATCGTTGGCACTGCCCCGAGCCAAAGCCTCCCACAAGCCTGCTGGCTGGTATGGCTTCACGCTCGGCCCGCCCACCTGAGGGTTCAGCAGGCCACTGGTCGCCAGGGCATTGTCGCGCACGATTTCGGCCCCCAACCGATACGTTGGTGCGCGGCTGTAGAACTGATTATCAGGGTCTTTGTCTAACTGCTCTTTGGTCGGAACGGATGATTGACGATAGGTTGCCGACATGACAATCAGTTTCATCATCGCTTTCACGTTCCAACGGTCCGTCGCACGGCGGTCCGTCGCACGGGGGCCAGTTACTTCGTCGCCATCCCGGAATCGAACGGCCAGCCAGTCGAGCAGTTCGGGGTGCGTGGGCAAAACGCCCTGATTACCAAAGTCATCGCTGGTTTTTACGATACCTTTTCCAAATACCTGTTGCCAGAGCCGGTTCACCATCACGCGGGCAAACAGTGGGTGATCACGACTGAGGAGCCAGTTGGCTAAGCCAAGCCGGTTTTTAGGCAAGTTGGCGGGCATGGGATGCAGCCGGGCGGGTACGTCAGGAAAAACCCGCTCTTTCGGAGCATCGTATGCGCCCCGACTCAGCAGGAAGGTAGCGCGGGGAACGCGGGCTTCATGATACACCATGATTTCGGGCTGATTGGTCAGCAGGGTATTTTCACGCCCCCGCTGGTCGCTCAGTTGCCGGGCATACGCTTCGTAAGCTTGGTCGAATGTCAGTCGATACCAGTCGGTCAATTGCTGATTCTGGAGCGGTGTACGCTGCGAAGCGGAGGTTTTTGCCAACGCAATTACCTGCGCCGACTGACCGGCTAACTGTTGGATGTCGAGATCGGCTATTGTGCGGTTATACGCCCGAAATTCATCAACCGCGACACCTACGACGGAGCGATCTTTTTCAAACCCAATGCGAAAGTTAGCGGCTCCAAGCGGGTAGTTTTTTCTGCCAAGAACGTACAGAATACTTTTATGCAGATTATCATTGATGACGTTAATGGGTACCTTTTGGCCATTCACATATAGGCCAATGCCAGCGGCTTTGCTGCTCCCATCGTAGGTCAGCGCAAGGTGCTGCCAGGCATGAAGGGGGAGTTTCTGCCGGGTTCGCAGCTCAATGGCATCGTCGGGGTAAATGTGTGCAAAGGTGATAGATAGGGTTTTGTCCTCGTTGAGTTCAATGAAATAGCCCCGTCGGCCATTGAGTCGACCATTGGATTTGCCCACCAGAGGCCCTTTAGCACCAGCATCGAGCAAATTGACCCAAAGGCTGAAACTGAACGGCTGGTTGCGGTCAATATTTAGTTTGTCATCAAATTCGATGCCCATGCCCCCATCCAGCCGAAAGGCGTTCTTGATTTTTCCTGGCATAAAGGCAAAGGGATTGCCGTCGCGGCTTTTGAATCGGAAAGCCGCCCGTAGCGACTGTTCTGGCTGGGCCGTATTGGTGTCATCGAAGGCAACATGGCTAATCAATCCTTTCTGTAAGCCAGCGGTCAGATCAGCCATGAGCATGGGTCGGCTGGCCCACTTCGCAAAAGCGGCTGGAGTTGGCGGTGGCTGTAAGCGGCTGATAAACTGCCGGATTTGCCGGAGCGTATCGGCTGACCGAGCGTTCATGAGCGGCATCGACGGAGCGGCTTCGCCGAGGTGTGGAATCAGACCGGCTTCGTTGTTGGTATTGAAAAAGGCGTAAAGCTGGTAGAAATCCTTTTGCGAAATGGGGTCGTATTTGTGGTCGTGACAGCGGGCACATTCGACACTAAAGCCCAGCATAGCTTTCCCAAACGTATTGACTCGATCTACCACATATTCGGTGCGGTATTCTTCGTCAATGATACCGTCTTCTTCGTTTTGCGGATGAAGTCGCAGAAAACAGGTGGCCATCCGCTGTTCGGGGGTCGCTTTTAACAATAAATCACCCGCCAATTGCCACTGAATAAAGCGGTCGAACGAAAGGTTGCGATTGTAGGCCCGAATCACCCAGTCGCGGTAGGGGTAAACAGCCTGCGGAAAGTCGATCTGGTACCCCCTTGTATCGGCATAACGAGCCACATCAAGCCAGCTTGTCGCCATCCGTTCCCCGTAGTGTGGTGAATGGAGCAGTCGATTAACTACTTTTTCGTACGCATTGGCCGATGAATCAGCCAGAAACGCAGCCCGTTCGGCGAGCGTGGGTGGCAATCCTGTCAGGTCCAGACTGACCCGGCGGAGCAGGGTTTCTTTCGGAGCCTGTTGGCTGGGTTGCAGCCCTTTGTCTTCCAGTTTTTTCAGGACAAACTGATCTATTTCGTTAACCACCCACGACTCATTTTCGACCGTCGGTGGGTTGGGCTTGTCAATTTTCGCCAGCGACCAGTGAGGTTTATATTCGGCACCCTGCTGAATCCATTTAATGAGCACGGCTTTTTCCTGGGCCGATAAACTTAGATGAGAATCCGGCGTAGGCATCACCACGTCGGGGTCAGTGGCGAGGATGCGGTGAAACACTTCACTTCTGGTCAGATCGCCCGCTACGAGTGCTTTCCGGCCACCTTCGCATAGTTTCTCCAAAGCGTCGGGGGTGTCTAACCGCAACCCGGCTTTCTGCTTGGCCTTGTCGGGCCCGTGACACGCGAAACAACGATCCGACAGGATTGGCTTGACATCATAGGTAAAATCAACCTTGTCGGGCACCTGTTGCATAGCCGATTCTACCTCATCGGGCAGGGTCGGGGTGCTACACGACCCAAGCAGGCCAACGGATGTTGTAATCGCCAGAAAAACTCCAATGCTGTATCGCATGATGATACGTAGTTAGCCGTTAAAAAAATGCTTTCATGGCGGCTGGATAGTGCGCCAGTGCCTGTTCGGGTTCTTCGATTTCGGGGTGCCACAGTTTCTCCCACTCAAAGCTGTAGAACCCGTCGTAACCACCAGCCACCAGGGCCGAAATAGCCTCCTGAAGCGGGGCTTCCCCTTGTCCGACAAACACGTACCGATGGGTTCCATTTTGCATACGGGCATCTTTGATGTGTGTATGGCGAATGTACTTTTTTAACTTTTGGTATACCTCAGCGGGGGGCTCATGGCTATCGGCCCACATGTTGAACACATCCCAGATTAACCCCACGTTTGGGTGTTCGGCGGCTGCCATAATCTGGAGTAGCAGATCGCTTCGGGTTAGCTCCCCGTGCGATTCGAGCAGCACCGTTACCGAACGGCTTTTGGCGTACTCCCCCAGGTCGAGCAGTCCTTTGCTGATTAGTCCAAGCGTTTCTGCCCGATCTTGAGTAGGTGGTAATTGGTCGGGGAATACCCGAACAAAGGGACAGTTGAGTTGTTGAGCGAGGTCGATGTACTGCTTCGCTTCGGCCAAATGCTGGGCTCGTTTGGTAGCATCCGCGTGGTGCAATTGGGTAGAAGACCCCAGGTTAATGATGCGGATGCCCCGATCCGCAAACAGTTGCCGGGTTCGGACAGCCTGGGCTGGTGTGCTGAACGCCGGACTTTTCGTTAAATTGATCTCGCCCTGTAATCCCCGAAACTCAACGCCCTGGTAGCCATTGTCAGCCGCCATGTTCAGAATCGTATCCAGCGACCAGGCCGGACAACCCAGCGTTGAAAACGACAATCTGGGTTTAATTTTGCCGAAACTCAGTAACGGCGTAAGACCTACTGACGTTAGTGCCTGTAAAGTTACTTTCAGTGCCGATCTTCGTGTTAACTTTATCATAATCAACAGTATAAAAAATGCCGTCTGTATCTTTGGGGCGTTGGGTACTACCCTAATCGGAGGTTCAGCGTTGGCTGACTCATTGACTCAGCCAACGCTGATATTTTTTGTATGGATGGTGGGAGGTAGTAAACCTGTTAGTAGCCTGGGTTTTGGGGCAATAAATTGGAATTTATGTCAATTTCCGACTGGGGAACGGGACAATACTTATGGTACTCTTTGATGTTTGTTTTACCCAGAGCGGTCATTACTGGTACTAGTTTGTTCATTCGGATTAAGTCATGTCGGCGCTGACCTTCAAACGCAAATTCCCAGTGCCGTTCGTTTAAAACCGCATTTTCAAACGTCGCCAGATCCATTCCCGACAAAGGCGGAAGCTGAACCCTCGCCCTGATTTTGTTGATGCCCGTATATTTACTGGCATCGCCAGGATTGACACGATTCAGGGCTTCAGAGTGCATCAATAGTACATCGGCAAACCGCAGGAGCAGAAAATTACACCGGTCATTGAAACCAATCAAGCCCAACTCATCATCCCGGTATTTAGCACAATAGGGCTTGGAAATAGGCGTGGCTAAAAAATCATACGTAGCCCCTGTCAACCCTACGCCCCGGTCGTAGAAGTTGACCTTTTTGCGGATCTGATCGGCTGCCGGAAACGAGTCATAAAACGCACGCTCGGCCGGAAATACGCCAAAGCAATTGGGATAAACCTGGGCAGGTACATAAAAGCCAATCAGCCCACCGGTGCGATTGGGTGCTCTATCGTACTGAACCGAAAAAATATGCTCAATCCCGTTTTTCTTTTTCACGTCAAACACATCCGCATAATTCGCAAACAGATCATACTCCCTGGAGCTTATTACTTTCTGGCAGGTAGCCGCAGCATTTTGAAAATCAGTGGATTCTGCGAAGGGTAAATACCCTCTCGTCAGGTATACTTTGGCCAGTAGAGACGTAGCCGCTCCAGAACTGGCAATCCCTTTATACGAAAGTGGTATTGCGTTTTCCTTTTTCAAATAGGTTTCAGCATACGTCAAATCCTCCACGATTTGAGCATAGACTGCTTTCTGCGGGCTTCTGGATGGCTTTAGCTGTTGCAACGAATCTAAATTGGTAGGCTGCTGTAAAATCAAGGGTACATCGCCAAAAAACCGGGTCAGTTCAAAATAACAGAAGGCACGGATAAACCGGGCTTCGGCAATATAGGGCTGCGTAATCTGGTCGGATAATCCAGAAAGAGGGGCCTGCTGTATGATTACGTTGGCCCGAGAAATAATAGTAAAATTCCGAACCCAAAATTGCGTAGTCTCGGTATTACCGGGGGTTATCTGGTAATTATCCATTTCATACCGGGGCCCGCTAAGCGCTGTTGTCGACACTTCATCCGAAAACACATCGGAGATAATCACGTAACTCCGGCCGTAGTGTTCATTGACCTCGAACATGTTGTATAAGCCATTGCATAATACCCGTAAATCCCCATCGCTTTTAGGGAAAATTGTTTGATCGAGATTGGTAAAAGTTTTTTCCACCAAAAAATTTTCGCATCCCGTAGTAAACCAGGCCAATACAAGGGCGATGAATAGGTTAATTACTTTTTTCATGAGTATGTCTTTGTCGTCGGGTGAGGGTTAAAAGCCAATTTTTGCGCCAAAAGTGAGGGTACGGCTGACGGGATAGGCACCCTGATCAACGCCCTGCAAAAACGAATTCCCACTATAGGAATTAACCTCCGGGTCAAAGCCTGTATAGCTGGTAATGGTTACTAAATTGGTAGCGGTGGCATACAGGCGCAACGACGCAATCCCGGCTGCCTGAACGATTTTAACGGGTAGTTGATAAGACAGCGACAGCGATTTTAGCCGGACATAACTACCATCTTCTAAAAAATCCTGTGCCAGCAAACGACTGGTTTCATAACCAGCGGCTGGCAACGTGTTGCTGGTTCCTGGCCCTTTCCACCGGTTCAGAACTTCTTTTCCCTTATTGGATTCTGCCGGATATTCCATCCAATACTTATTGAGGTTCAGGATTTTATTGCCTTGCTGACCTTGCAAAAGGGCATTCAATTCAAATCCTTTGTATGAAAAAGAATTGGTGAAACCGAAAACAAACTTTGGATAAGCCGAACCGTCGTAAATTTTCTTGTCATTAATATTGATGGTTCCGTCGCCGTTCAGGTCTTTGTATTTTGCATAACCGGGTTTTAACGTGCTTTTGTAGGTAGCGTTAAACGCACTGCTATTGATTTCTTCCTGCGATTGCCAGATACCATCAAAGTCGTACAGCAGGAATTTACCGATTTGTTCACCGGGCTGTAGAATAATAAAATTATCCCGCGTGATCAGGGGCTGTAAGGCGTTGGCCCCATACAATCTAAACGGTTCATTACCCAGGCTTAAAATCTTATTCCGATTTAAAGCGATGTTAAACGAGGTGTTCCATTTGAACGAGTTTGTGCTTAATGGGCTACCCGAAAGCGATACCTCGAAGCCTTTATTTTCGACGGAACCAAGATTTTTGAATGCATTCGTAAACCCGGTGGTAGCAGGCAAGGCGACACTCCATAAAAGGTTCGTGGTTTTCTTGGTGTAGTAGTCAATCGTTATCTGCAACCGATTATTCCATAAACCAATATCGAGGCCCGTATTAAACGAACTGGTTTGCTCCCATTTCAGATCCGGATTTGCCGGACGGCTGGCGGCAACCGCAACCTGCCGTGTCGAGCCAAACACCACCGAACCCGGCTGTACTCCCGGACTAAAGGCACTGGCCAGATCATAGCCAAAAACCGATAAATAGGGGTCAATTTCCTGATTACCCGTAACACCATACCCTGTTCTTAGTTTCAGGTCGGTAACGATCTTAAGTTTTTGAATAAGAGGCAGTTCTCCCAGCTTGTATGCCACTGCGGCCGATGGGAAATAGCCGAATTTATTGTTTTTGCCAAATTTGCTTGACCCATCGGCCCGTAAGGTAGCCGTAAGCAGTAAGTTATTATAGAGGGTTCCGTTAATCCGGGCATAAAACGAATTCAACTGATTCTGGCTGGCCGTTGAACTGACCGATGCCGCGCCACCAGCCCCCAGGTTGTTAAACGAAAAGGAGTTGGTAAAGAAATTGGTGGCTGTTGCGGTATTCGATTCATACATAAATTTTTGAAACGATAATCCAACCAGGGCCGCCAATGAATGTCTGGTCCCAAAATTTTTGGTGTAGGTAAGGTTGTTCTCGTTTAACCAGTTAAGGCGGTTCCCGTTGACACGGTTTGCGGTACCGAGATTTTGAGCCTGTTCAAACAGATTGTAAGGCGCATAAAAATTCTGCCAGGTATTGATGTATTCGCCCCCGAGCAATATTTTGAGTTTTAAGCCATCCCGGATTTCATATTCCCCAAACATACTGATCTGGCCCCGGCTCAGGTAATTGTTATTGGTCACCCGATCGGCATACGCGACTGGATTTCCAATCAGGTCGACAACGGCGGCTGGGTCTGAATCGGCATCCTTTATGAGTGTATTGCTGTAGGAGTAATTACCGTTGGCATCATAAACCGGTACGGCTGGATTGAGCCGGAGAGCGTTCAGTATAGTACCCCCGTCGGTTCCACCATTGGTATTGATGAGTGTGTTTTTGCCAAGTGTGCGGCCTAAAACTGTTGTGAGGCCAAACTTTAGTTTTTTAGTAATTTCGCGGTCAAAATTGAACCGTAACGTGCCTCGTTCAAAGCCCGTATTTCGGACAATTCCGCTCTGTTTATACCACTCGCCACTCACCAGAAACTTTGTTTTTCCATCCCCCCCGCTCATATTGAGTTGCACATCAGATACGGGGCCGGTTTGTAGGACAGCCTTCTGCCAATCGGTACTGTGGGTGGATAGATAATTGAGTGTGGCCAGAGAGGCAAATGGTTTTGCAGTGGGTGCACCCACATTTTTTATATACTCATTCCTATACTCGGCATATTCCCGTGCGTTCATGACGTCCAGCGTTTTCGTAGCTTTTGCCGTTCCGTAGTAGCTTTCCAGATTGACAGACAACTTGCCGTTCTGCCCCCGTTTTGTGGTAATCAAAATGACCCCATTGGCACCACGAGCTCCATAAATGGCCGTAGCCGAGGCATCTTTCAGGACCTCAATGGATTCAATATCATTAGGATTGATTGTTGATATGTCTTCATTGCTGGGGTATCCATCGATAACAAAAAGAGGTTCACTGCTGGTCCCCAGCGAGTTGGTACCCCGGATGCGTATATTCGGTCGGGAACCGGGTGACGCATTACTGTTAAAAACCTGTACGCCAGCGGCTCGTCCCTGTAAAGCCTGATCGGCTGAAGTAAGTTGGGTACCTTTTAAATCCGATACCTTTACACTACTGACGGAACCTGTTATATCGGATTTTTTCACGGTGCCATACCCAATGACAACCACTTCGTCGAGCGCTTTAGTATCGGCTTTTAATGATACATTCAGGGTCGACTGACTCCCAACTACGACCTCTTGCAGGATATAACCTACATACGAAAAAACCAGTACTGATTTTGGGTTCGGAACATCGAGAGAAAAGTTACCGTTGGCATCGGTCGTTGTGCCACGAGCCGTCCCTTTAAGGGTTATACTCACACCCGGCAAACCACTGCCGTTTTCGTCAGACACGTTTCCCTTAATCGTTTGGTCGAGGTTACTGGAAGGCAACTCGATCTTTTCGACGTTTGGGCGTATGTCCTTGACCAGCTTACTTTTTTTGAGCAGAATCCTGTTCTCGATTACTTCATAGTCGATGGCTATTGGCGTTAAAAGCTCATCCAGCACCGCCGATAATTTACGGTTGTTCACCCGCAACGTCAGCCGCTGAGTAGACTTGATTTTTGTACTATACACGAACTTAATTTCGGCTTGCTGTTCGATCTGGCCCAGAATATCTTTTAATTCAACGTCGTTGCCACTTAGGGTGATCGTCCGGTTGAGTACCTCTTGAGCGTGGGTTTCGTGGGCCAGTGCCATACTGGTGCATACCATAACCAGTACCAGTTGAAAAAACGTGATCTTCATGACCTTCCACAAACTTTTGGGAATTGGTAAGGGTTGTTTCATACATTTACTTGTTTTTTGATTTGAAGAAGTTAAAAAACAGTGCCCTACCACAGATTGGCGTTTGTATAGGGCATTCACTTGAGCCGAAAATGTTTGCAGCATTTTCGGCTTTTTTAACAGCCGTCGCCGTCGATAAACACGACCGTACCCCTTTTTTGGTAAGTCGCATCGATTGATTTACAGACTAATTCCAACTGGGTGAACATAGACAGGCCGTTTAAATCAGCAGTAATCCGGCAATCATTGGCTTTTGGATTAGCCATCACGAATTCGATTCCGTATAGCTGCGAAAGCGTACTCAATACCTCTTCTAAGGAAGCACCTTTGAACACTAATGGTGGGATAGATACCTTAGCCGACTCAATAGGAACGGGCGCGTCAACGATACCGGGCGTGATGTTTTTCGAGTGGATGTCGAAGATAACCCGTTGGTTGGGGGTCAGGATGATCCCATTTCGCTCGGCCGGACGGTTGGTTTTTTCAGTATAAACCGACACGCGCCCTGTAGCCACGGCTACCTCTATTTCGTTGGAATTTGTGTTGGGCTTGATTCGAAAACTAGTGCCAAGCACCTCTGTCACTAAGTCGCCCGTGTGGACAACGAAAGGCTTTGTTTCGTCGCGTTTGACTTTAAAAAAGGCCTCGCCTGTTAAGTATACAACCCGTTTGGTTTTGTTAAACGATTTATCATAGACAATACGGCTGTTTTGCTGGAGCAGCACCACTGTGCCGTCTTCGAGTTTGACTTCCTGCTCCGAGGCCGTTGTGTTGGTTACTTCAATACCGACTTGTTGGGGCGTTTGGCTTGAGAAAACCTGTTGAATCGAGGGTAAAGTCTGCTGATGTTGAAGCCAGAAGACACCCAGTATCAAACAGGCAGCCATCCCTGAAAGCCACGCCAGTTGTCCCTTGCTTACGGTCCAGACAGGCGGTATCTGCGCCCGGATATGCTGCCACATCTGCTTTTCAAACGCATTTTTTTGCTGGGGTGTCATGTCCGGCGGAGTCAGAGCCGGTTGGGCCTGAAACCACTCCATCAACCGCTTTTCTTCATCTTCGGTCGTTCCACCTTCCAGATACCGTTTTGATAAATCATTAAATTCTTGCTGAGTCATGGTTAGGGGTGTTTTTGTCGGACCGCACGGGCGGCCCCGCGCCGATGCGGTCGGTTAGTTATCGGATTGATACCGTTTCAGGTTCTCCTTCAAAAACTTCAACGACTTGGTGATATGGTACTCCACGGCCTTCTCGCTAAGATGTAGGCCCTGAGCAATTTCTTTCACTGACTGATTTTCAAAACGGCTTCGTTTGAATATTTCGGCACTTTTTTCGGGTAAATGACTCAATACCTTTTCTACGGCGTCCGCCAACTCCGTGAAATTCACTATTTCGTCGGTGCCGTACTGTTGGGCTATTCCCTGAAAAACGAGGTATTCCTGGTATTTTCGAAAACTAATCTGTGACTTGATGAAGTCATAGACCTGATTTTTGATGGCAAGCGTCAGGTATAAGTCCAGGTGTTTGATAATCACATCAGAACGGCGACGCCAGAGGCTCAAAAAAACGTCCTGTACTAACTCTTCGGCTTCTTCCCGAACGCCCGTCTGGTGATACGCAATTCCGAACAGCTTGTACCAATATCGTCGATAGATTTCTTCAAAGGCGGCTATTTTTCCCTCCCGAAGAAACATGACCAAACGCTCGTCGTCAAGCTGTTTATATGGCATGATTAGTAATTATACAGCCTTAACTGGCCGGTTATTTGTACAGTAGAGTAACAGACCTAAACCCCTAAATACTTTCAAAAAAAAATTGAATAATCTTATTTTTTGTCAATAAGCCCGAGCCCGAGCCGTTCCTTTACACAATACAGGAGGTATATCCATATACGCAAAATGCAATGAAGATACTGGCCTTCATGCTTATTTAATGAACGAATCGGGATGGAAATTTTACTGTTAATGGGCGGTATAAACACTGGTTATATGGTCATTTGCCTGATTCTGTTTATGCTGAAATAGCGACCCTAAACCAGGCAAAGACATAAGTGATTTAGAAGCCACTACAGGTTGATAATGAGGGTTCCGCCTTTGTTATCCAATGAATAGGTCTGTTGCGTAGTTTTTCCCTCGTGACTTACCTGAATCGTATAGTCTCCGCGTAAAATCATTCAAAAACGTTTACCGGGATGTTTTTTTGATTAAGCCAGTCAATAGCCTTGAATGTCGGCTCGAACGATTTGACTTTCCTCCAGTTTTTCCATTTCAGTTCATTCTCGAAGACCGCTTTATTAAAATACCGTTGCAGGGTATCTCGGTATTTTTTGCATTGGGCGATTCATTCAACAGCATAGACGAACTGGTGCAGGTGCCCCAGAGGAACGCATTCCGGGTCATGCCCACAGAAACAGCAGCGTTTTTAATTCCTGAAAATACCGCAGGAGAATCGCTTCCTGCTGACGTTTGGGAAGTTGAATTAACGCCTTCGTCAACTGGTTACAGGATCGTCGTTTCTTCCTGAAGTAATTGACGCTCAACAGTATCATCGTCTGCAGCAAATTGAGCGTCATCAAGAGTCTTGTTAGCCGTATGTTGAAGGCTGCGGATGATCTTGTAGCGGATGGATTTTAGGAGATAATAGTTAATAGAGACACCGTTGGCCAGGCTTTCACGGCTCTCCTACAATTCAACAAAAGGTCCTGAATACAATCCTGTATTAGACTGCGGTTGCTCGTGATTTTGTAGCTGTATGTTATTAGCTGCGGAATGTGCTGTTGATACAAAAAGGCAAAAGCTGCCCTGTCGCCCGACTTAAAAGCCCGCCAAAGCGTTTCATCATCTGCCCATTGCATGTGCCGGACAGCGTCGTGCTTCGATGTTAGCTTCTGGCGATTAAGCACGGCTATCTGTAAAGCTATAGCAGGTCAGGAAACCACCCTTATCCCCTGCGAATTACCAATGCACAATCGTACTATCCTGAATGACAGCCGCCTGAATCACATCCAAAGGTTCGGGCCGGTAAGGGTATTTGGCCAGTTCTTTTTCGTTTATCTCGATACCTAAACCTGGCCCGTCGGGTATAGCGCAATAGCCGTCCTGCACGGTTGGGTGGCCGTTGATCACATCGTAGAACCAGGGTACAGCATCCATCTGTTCCTGAATCACGAAGTTTGGCACAGTCGTATCGAAATGTAGAGCAGCCATCCCGGCAATGGGTCCAAGCGGATTATGAGGAGCTACGCCTGCCCCCGTTATGGCCGCCAGCGCAGCAATGTGCATCGCTTCGGTAAACCCTCCGCAATGACACAGGTCCGGCTGAGCAATATCCAGCGCTCGATTGACAAAATACGGCTCAAACTCGGCTAAAGAGACCAGACGTTCACCAGCCGCCAGGGGACACTGCACCTTGTCTTTTATCGCTCGCATCGCCACCGCATCGCCCGGCTGAATGGCTTCCTCCACAAACAGGGGGATGTAGGGTTCCAAAGCCCGAATGAATTGGACGGCAGCGCTGGCCGACCCAGGTCGACCGTGAAAATCAATCATAATGTCCACCGCATCGCCCACGGCTTCCCGCAGTCCACGCATCATGTTTTCAACATTGCGTATCTCCCCGATTGATGCCGTGAAATTGATATAGGGAATGAAGACAACTTTTAAGGCTCGGTACCCTTTTTCAACGACCTCAAAGCCTTTTTCAACAACAGCCTGTACGTCTAATGAACCATATACGGAATCAGATTGCCCCATGCCCAAATGTGTATACATCTTTATGCGGTCCCGCACTTTTCCCCCTAATAATTGCCAGACGGGCACCTGAAGACTTTTGCCAAGAATATCCCAAAGGGCCATGTCGATGCCGCTCATCGCCGTTTTTCCGATCAGTCCGAGTTTCCAAAAGCTATGTTTACTCAGAATTTCAGCATTCTGGCTGATGTTCCGGGGATCCTTACCGATCAATAACACCTTCAAGTCCTCAATCATGCCGACAACCGCCCGTGTTTTCCACTCCAGCGTTGCTTCACCCCAGCCATGAATACCTTCATTTGTTTCAACTTTGACAAATACCCAATTACGCAGTTCAGCGTTAACGACAAAGGTTTTGATATCCGTGATTTGCATAGTGTGCAGAGTTAAATGAACCAATTAAAGTTGAGCGGGTAGTAGCTTTCGCGTTAGTAGCTGAATGAGCAGCAAAGCAAACAGGTAGGCAAAGGAGGCAATAAGAAAGAGATACATGTAGCCGAAATTAGCGGCTATATAGCCCGCATTGTACGAAAACACCACTCCGCCAATAGCCCCACACATACCCCCTATTCCACTAACCGACCCAACCGCTTTCCGGGGAAACAAATCAAGTACAAGTGAAAACAAATTCGTGCTCCACCCCTGGTGACCGGCTGCGGCAACGGCTATCAGCAGAACGGCAACCGACAAATTTGTGGTGAGACTGGCAAAAAACACAGGCAATGGACAGCAGGCACAGATCAGCAGGGTAACCTTTCGGGCCTTGTTCTGACTCCATCCCAAACCCATTAACCAGGTCGATAGCCACCCGAAAAAGAGACTCCCGAGATCAGACACCAAAAATATGACGATGAATGGCAGGGATAAACTTTTTAGGTCCAGTTTGAAATTGCCTGATTTATTAAAGAAATCTGGGAGAAAACCTAAGTAGAAAAACCAAACCAGGTCCGTGCAGAATTTGCCTAACGCAAACGCCCAGGTTTGCCTGTATTTTAGCAACTGGAGCCAATTGACTTTCTGATTGTTCTGGTCCATTACTGATTCAGAAGCATCGATAGAATCGGCTGTTGTTGTGGCTAAAGCGGAAGGCGGGCTACGGTAAAACATTAACCAGCCAATAAATAATAGCAGCCCCAACGAACTGGCCACCAAAAAGGCTTGACGCCAACCAAAAACCGACAAAATAAGGGGCACGATAGCGGCCGTGATGATGATGCCGAGATTAGCCCCACTATTGAAAATGCCTACTGCCTTGCTCTGCTCTTTAATAGGGAACCATTCCGACACCGTTTTAATGGCCGACGGATAATTTCCCGATTCGCCAAAGCCAAGGATAAATCGAACGATTGAAAGCCCGGTGAAGGAACTGATTGTACTATGCAGCAAAGCGGATAGTACCCATACGAAAATTGACACGGCATAGCCATACCGAACGCCTATTTTGTCGATAAACCAGCCCATTAGTAGAAAACCAAAGGCGTAGGATAGCTTAAAAATGGCATCGACTTTTCCATACTCCACAAGAAAGTGTTTATGGTCAAGACTTGATAGCGTCTGGTGCAGCGGTACGCCTAATAGTTCCTTTCGGAATGTATCATTGGCCATGATGAAACTCAGTGTATTTCGGTCAACGTAATTGATTGTTGTCGCTAAAAATAAAAGCGCAATAATACGCCATCGGTACGGGTTAGCCGCGCTCAGATAAAGTGTTGTTGACTGAGTTTCCATGTGTCTAAATGCGCTATCCACCAATTCGTTTAACGATGGCTGAGTTTTTGATCGGCTCGGCTATGGATGCGTTTTTAATTATCTTCGTCATCTTGTTGTGCCAGTCTGTATCGGCCCACATACCCACGAATTGCGGACCGCAGAAATTACTGGTGGCCATGGCCACCCATTGGCCCGTAGCCGCAGCGGTTGATATCCCCAGCGCACAAAGGCCTTTGATCCAGTCCCAGTTGAGCATAGGATAGTCTTTGTAGTTTACCAGAGACCAGCCTTCTGTGGTGATAAGCGGCTGATTGACCGTCTTCGCATCAGTCGCCATCTGCCGGATACTGCTCACCAATAGTTCATTCCAGCGGGCTTCATTCTGTTTATAGATGGCTTCCCCTTTTTCAACCAGCTTTTTGTAATCGCCCGAGGAAAACCCGTTCCAGTCGATGCCTACCTGATTATTGAAGGCTCCCTCCTGTAAGCTTGCCATCCACATATGCTGCTCGATAAAATCCAGACTCGGTACTGGATTCTTCGCTAACACCCCCGCCTGATAATGATCCATCGAAAACGTACAGGGTATTGCAGGATATTTCTTCTTTACGGTGTCGATGGCCCGTTTCATCCAGTCAATGGATTCGGGTGTACTCCAGTCATGGCCCCGGCGCTTGGCTTTGAAAAAAGGCGTCCAGATCTGGGCGGGCCATTCGTTACACAAATCGACGTATAGGATCGTATCCAGCAAATTTTCGCCCGCCAGTCCATCAAGCACGGTCAACCAGTTGGCCGCCATCTTTTCCGGTGAGTCAATCAACAGGCGGGTATTGTCGGCGTCTTCCCGATACCAGGTGGACAAACCTACTTTGATGTTTCGCTTTTTGCACTTGGCAATAAATGAGCTCAACGAAGGCTGCACCTGCACCTTTAGCAGACCGGGACTGCCCCAGTCGTTTTGATCCCATACGGGTTTTAACGTCCACTCTTTTTGAGGGCCGGTGGCTACCAGGTGCGGATACGCATCAATTCGGACGGCGTTGTAGCCCCGGCTAACCAGTTCATCCAGGGCTTTATCCCAATCTTCATAGCTGCCACCCGACCATCTTCGTTCCAGCCAGCTAAAATCCCACATCGTAATGGCTAACGGCTGAATCGGCTTTTTGCCCAGCCGATCAACCACCGACGAAAAACCGACGTTGACCGTTAATATGGCGGCAGCCGATAGCGCACTACCCTGGATAAATTGTTTTCGGTTCATATGCGGATGAGAAAGTGGCGATTTTTAGGTGCGTTACGGTGGAAACGGTCTACTTCTGGGCTCCCGTAAACGGGGCAACAAACGGATAGAAACAGAATGAACTCGTTCAGCGAATCGTTTTCTTATTGATAGCGATCTTTCAATAAATTCATCATGAACACATTAACGTCCCATTGGTCGGCGATGGGCTGTTGGGTAAAGGGCAGCGTAACTAAATAGGGTGGGGGACCAAATTCCGGCGTGATGGTCAGCAGCGCGTCCGACCCTTCCTGTCGTTTCCGGGCCACCACCCGGTCCCACCAGCCGAGGTGGACATCAACAGCCTGCTGCCATTCGGGCAGACGGGGGTCGGAAATTTGCGGACCTTCGGGATGCCCTACGCGGGCATGAATGTGCTCGGTACGCTCAATGGCCAACTGCATCGCGTTGGGCTGATCGTGCAGATATGACTCGGCCACGTTAACCCAGTGCGACGCATCGAGTGTGATTTTCAGATCAGGAATCGCCTTCAGGTACATATGGGTAACGTGGGCCGCGAAAGAGAATTTATTCCGGTGCGTTTCGTGGAAAACAGCGATACCGGTTGCCGCCGTAAACGCCGTAGCTACGTCGATGAGGGCCTTGTTCTGCTCGAAGGTGAAAAAATCTTTACCCGTCTGCGAGTCGATGCGGAAAGGCTTTACCGGTTTTATCTGCTCAAACCAGGTACTATACAGGTCCTGGTGATGAGCAAAATCAGCTTCGTAAGTGTCGTAATGCTGGGTAATAACCCGCAGGTCATGTTTAGCCAGCACCTCGCCAACGGCTAACAGCTCACCTTGCGTGATAGCTCGTGAAATGGCGTATTCCACGCCATCGTAACCGGCTGCTTTCACGTTTTGAGCGAACGCGTCCCAGGGCAATGACTCACGGCCCCAGCGGGGGCAGAAAAAGAGAAGCTGCATAGTAGGCTACAAATCCGTTTTAATCTTCAGGACATCGGGTCGCAGGTACGGCTGATTGGCCTCTACCGTGCCTTTATAGGCGTAGGGGTCAACCCCAGCCACCAATACCACATCGCGCAGGTCTTCCGTCGCCGGTAGTTTACCATCCTGATCCCAGGGCAGCATCGACTCAGCACTCATGTAGTGATTGACCAGCGCCGTGCGGAAATTGCCCTCGGTTTTGTTGCGGAGCGAACTGTGGAGCGTATAGCCGTTGAAAAACACCACCGATCCGCGCGGCACCTCGACTGGCAAGACCTGCCCCGCCGGAAACGCCGACACTTCAACCGTATCGACATCGGCAAATTCAGTATCGGTGTTCGGCACGCGGGGGCGGATGTAGCCGGGCTGGTGCGACCCCGGAATAATCCACAGACAGCCGTTGTCGACGGTAGCATCGTCGATGGCGATCCAGACGCCAATCAGGGATTTGTCGCGGGTTGGGATGTAGAATTCATCCTGATGCCAAGACTGTCCCGCCTTGCCCGGCCCTTTCACGAACAACATCGACTGCATGCACTTGACGTTCGGGCTAACAATGCCCGTCAAAATGCCGGTGATGCGCGGGTGCGACAGGTACCGGTAAATGAGAGGTGACAGCTTGTGGGGAAAATGAATGGCCACGTACTTTTTTAGTACGTCATCATCCGGCTCCTCATCACTTACGTCCACCAGACCATCTACATAGCCACGTTTACCCCGGAAGAGCGTCACGGTTTCGGCTTTTAATTCAGCCAGTTCGTCAGCCGTCAGCAGAGCTGGTGCCGTCAGGTAACCGTAGTCTTGGTAAAATTGGATGTTTTCGGGGGTTATGGCCCCACTGACAACAGATGCGGTGCTGTGAATCATATGCGTATTAAGTTATCGTGTAACCTCCGGGCCGTCGCTCCGGCCGGTCCGCCGGTGCGGCACCGGTTCGGCCTTTCGACCGAACTGGCGGCTTAGCTCTTCCAGCGTCTTTCCCTTCGTTTCTGGCACCCACATCAGCACATACCCGAACGTAACGGTGCAAAACAGCGCGTATGTTGTCAGACTGAGCGACGTACCCAGTCGCTCAGTCAGGACCGGAAAGGTGTAGGTGACTACAAAATCGGCCAGCCAAAGCATGAACGTCGCCACCGATAAGGCCAGACTGCGGATTCGGTTCGGAAAGATTTCGGACAAAAACACCCAGGTCACTGCGCCCAGCGTCGCCCCGAACGCAGCTACGTAGAGTAATGTTGAAAGCAGCACGATGTAGTACCTGAAGAAACCCGTCTGAAAGCATAGTGCCAGTACCACCAGTGATACCCCCATCAACGCACTACCAGCCAGCAAGAGCGTCCGGCGTCCTAGCTTATCAACAAACCGGATGGCAATCAGACACGACAGCACATTGGCGGCCCCAATCGCGATGGTCTGCAACAGCGCCCCGGACGTGTTTAAACCCGTTTCGCGAAAAATGACCGGGGCGTAGTACAGAATGGCATTAATGCCAGTGATTTGCTGAAAAATCGCCATTAGAACTCCCATTCCGACAACTGGGCGGTATCGCGCAGCGAACAGCTCAGGCAGGGCAACAGGGGATTGTTGGTCAAAGCTGGCTTTGATGGTCGTTAACTCGCTTGTAGCGTATGGGCTGCCACCAATTTTTTGCAGGATGCGTTCGGCTTCCTGTAAGCGATTTTTGGCGACTAACCAGCGGGGTGTTTCGGGAACAAGCAACAGGCTGAGCCAGAAAAACAAGGCTGGAGCGGTTTGCGAGGCAAACATCCAACGCCAGTTGGAGGGGCCAATGTCAGCCAGCGTATAGTTGGCATAATAGGCCAGTAGGATTCCCAACACGATGGCTAACTGATAGAGTGAAACCAGTCGACCGCGCCAGTGGGCAGGTGCCATTTCGGCGATGTACATGGGTGAGGCCAAGGCAGCCGCGCCAACCCCCAAACCGCCCATCAATCGGAATACCACAAAGAGCGTGAGGGTATTGGATAAGGCAACCCCGATGCCTGATAAGGCGAACAGCACCGCACACCCAATCAGCACTGGCCTGCGGCCATAGGCTTCCGCGAGCCAGCCTGTTAGCAGGGCCCCGACGCCACAGCCTACCAGAATAGCCCCCACCGCCCAGCCCAGGCTGTACTCATCCAGCCTGAAATAGGGCTGGATGTAGGGAATGGCCCCCGAAATGATGGCGGTATCAAAGCCAAACAGCAGCCCACCCAATGCGGCCACTACACTGACCTGGCTAATAAAGCGTATATTAAACGAGAGCCCAGCATCAGGCGGGGATTGTTGATCCGTTGATGCGCCAAAGGAGGGAGTTGATGCCACGATCATCTAACTTTATTTTTATTCCATCTGAATAAAGTCACAAAGTTGGCGCAGAAAAATAAGTCAATCCACCACTTTATTTTTGAAACTATAAACTATATTCATCACTTGAGAAGTTTACTCTTATCCATTTGTTAATTTAGTTGCAATGAAACCCTTTGTTCAGAAGCTACCGCTTAATGAAAACACGTCGTTTGTAGCCAGGACTTACAGAACCCCCAACTTTGAGGTTTCCTGGCATCAGCACATCGAGTACGAACTGATCGCCTTTACGGAAGGAACGGGCCTTTGTTTCATTGGTAATCACGTGGGTGAGTTTCAGACAGGCGACGTGTTTTTCTTAGGCTCCAATCTGCCGCATACCTTCCAGAAGCGCGATAAAGAGGCTGTGGCCAGCGCCGTAGTGGTTCAGTTTCGGGACGATTTCTGGGGAACCGAGTTTCTGGCCCTGCCCGAAAGCCGTGCCATCCGCGAGTTGTTAGCAGCTTCTTCGGCCGGGCTCAAAATCAGGTCGGAACCGCCCGGATTGCCATACCACCAGCGTACCGGTCGCACGGCTGTCGATACCCTTGCAATTAATCAGGCAGTTAGGCGATTGGAACAGACCACAGGATTTGAACGGATTATTGGTCTCTGCCAGTGTTTGTCCCGCATTAGCCAGGAAGACGCGTACCTGACCCTATCCACGCAGGAGGTAGTACAGCCTAACGGGAAAGATAAGGAGCGCATCGACCGGGTGTTTCAGTTCACCATTGACTCCTTCCAGCAACCCATTGCGCTGGCGGACGTTGCTGCGCTTACGAACATGAGTGTACCAGCCTTCTGTGGTTATTTCAAACGAAGCACGAAGAAAACGTACATCGATTTTTTGAACGAAATCCGGGTTGGACATGCTTGTACCATGTTGCAGCACAGCACCAAAAATATCACCCAGATTTGCTACACATCGGGCTATAACACGCTGGCTAACTTCAATAAGCAATTTTTGCATCACAAAGCCATGACACCGTCGGCCTATAGACGGCTATATCGGGAGATGCGGTGAGCGCATGCTACTGCTTAGATTTTATAGAATTAAAAATTGAAGTTGAATCCTTTAGGACTTTCGCTTGTGCATCAAATTTGAGAGTTTAGCCGTATGATTGCAAAGCATGAATACATCGAATATCTGTTGAGTACGCCATTCAACTATACCTGCACCAACATGGCTGATCATAAACCC